>Ga0105055_10002555_pt1 | contig 28164 bp, 24 predicted proteins | sample BON03_FD_78090 | JGI IMG/M metagenome (GOLD analysis project Ga0105055, IMG submission 78090) | Freshwater microbial communities from Lake Bonney liftoff mats and glacier meltwater in Antarctica - BON-03 | ecosystem: Environmental > Aquatic > Freshwater > Ice > Glacier meltwater | place: Lake... | reverse complement strand
GCACCGTAGAATTCTTTGATCGTCTCGAGAGTAATCTAGAGTTTCGCAAAAACATCGTAACCGACCGGGGCTTTCTCTTTGAGCATTTCTATGTCAACCCCACTTTGGATCAGACCCTCTACAACAGACTCCGCAATGATCCTCGATTCACACCTGCCTTGGTTAACGACCTCTCACCTATCCAGGATCTGACCGCACCTTACCGCACTCAATTAGACAAATACCCCAGCGAGACTCCGGAAGATTTCTTCAAAGAACTACTAGCCAAAGCACTCGCGGCAAAAGACATCATTGCGGAAACCCGCATGTTGATGGGGCTTTATCGACTGGGAGTGGAGCTTGCCCCGAGTCAGCGCTATGATCAGGCACTGATCGAGCAGTTAACGCCCCGCTCGATCCTCTACGTGGCTGACTACGAGCGTAACAAACGCCTGAACTTCGCCGAAGAAGCCTGGAATTTAGTCCTCTCCAAATATCCGACCGACGACGCGGCGATTGTCGCCTACATGCGCTTGGCCGATGTGACCGCCGAAAAGGGCGACCTCTCCAAGGCACTCGACTATCTCGAGCAAATCATCACCCAGTTCCCCGGCTCTCCCAAAGCCCCCGCCGTCATGCTGCGCCAAGGAGAACTACTCAGCGAAATGAAACGCGGAAAAGAAGCCCGCGAAAAGTATCAATACATCCTCCGCGTCCCCGAGTGGCGCGGCGTGCTACACGCACGTGCCCTCTTACAAATAGGCGCATCCTACATGGCGGAGAACGCCTATGCCGAAGCACACGGTTTCTTCGAACGCACCTTTCTGGGCTACCCGCACTTAGCTGAGTGGAGCGCACGCGCTTACCTCGCAGATGCCGATGCGCTAGTCGGCATGAACGCTAAGCAGGACGCCATTAACACTCTAAAAGAGGCCATCCAAGAGCTTTCGGCCACTGCCCCCGAAGATATCCTTAAGTCGATCCAAGCTAAACTAAAGGAGCTCCAAGGATGAATTTCGCACCTTCCAGACTCAGACGCACTATGATGAAGCGCATCACGCCCCTCTTTCTCGCCGCAGCGATGGCACAAACCGCGGCCTTCGCACAAGAGATCAATCCACACTGGATCGAATACGGCAACGAGCCGGTATTGATTCAGCAAAATAACAACGGTGCCAAACAAACGCTGAAGTTTGTCAATTACGTTGACGGCATGTTAGTGGCCGAACTTGAAGGCGGCGTCGGCGAAATTTCGCTCCCTGTCAGCGAGTCGATGGTGCAGAGCCTTCAGTTGGATAACTCCATCATGCCCGAAATCAATCAAATGATAGCCAGCGGCAACTACACGGGGGCACTCATCAAACTCCGCCCCAAAGCTTATCCGTTAATCAAGTTTCACGAAGTGCCCGAGAGCTTCACCCGACTGCACGTGCCGATCCGCATCCTGATCGACACATTGATTCGAGCCAACAAACTGAGCGAAGCCTACGACGTGATCAACCGTATCCAATTAGACAAAGCCGGCCTTGATTACAGTAATAGCGCGATTGCGCTCATGAATGCTTATCTAACCGAAGGTGACTTTGACGCTGCGGCAAACATGACTAAGATCATCCCTGTGGATGGGCAATACGCCGTCAACATCCGCCCCATCATCGATGCGGCCGATGCCCTACGTGCCGCTGGTAAATACGAAGCCGTCATCCCCCTCTATCGCCAAATCGAAGCCGTCGTACCGGAAGACGTCAAAAAGAACGTTAAAATGTGGCTCGCTTACAGCCTGGTATTGGCCAACCGCGTGGAAGAAGCCACGCCGATAATCGACGCCCTGCAAGAACCGGAGCCCGAAGACCGCCTCTTTTCGCTCTATCAACTGCTGCAAGGCTCCCGCGAGCACAGCAAGGAGAACTATGGCCTGGCACTCGATTTGCTCACCCGTGGTTTCGTCCGCGCCCAGACCTCCTACGTCTGGGTGCCTGAAATGCTCTATTTAATCGGCGATTGCTACGCCCGTTCGGAAGACAATCTAGCCGCACGCAATGTCTGGACTGAGATCGTCATCCTCTATCCCGATTCGCCCTGGAAACAGCGCGCTGAAAGCTCGCTTGCACAACTGCCCAAAGCGGCACAATCTACCGCTGAATAACTTTAAACCAATTGACTTCATATTTAACTCAACTCTACAAAATTCACCTTAATCTAAAATCATGAACACATCAAAGTTACGCCTCCTCCCCACCTTTTTCGCCATCGCACTGTTTGCCATCGCTACGCAGTGGGTGCTCACACAGCCGCTCAGCGCACAAGACGCTGCCCAGACAGAGACCTCTGATGAAGCAGTAGCTGCGGAACTCGAGGCTGCTGCTCAAGAGAAATCACTCATCGACATGTATAAAGCAGGCGGTTGGGCAATGTATCCACTCACACTGCTCTCGATCGGCGGTTTCGGTCTAATCGTTTATAACTTCATGGCCATCCGCCCCGAACCGATCCTCAACACCGAAACGACTGTACAGATCGACGCAGCACTCGGTGAGCTCGACGTCGAAAAGGCGAAAAGCCTCTGTCTGGAGAACCCATCCCCCGCGACCAACATCATCGAAGCGGGCATGAACCGCGTGGACGTCGACAACTACGATCCGGAGCAAGTTAAAGAAGCGATTGAAGAAGCCAGCGCCGAAGAACTTTCCGGCCCCTTCGTCTTGATCAACTACCTCTCCGTCGTCGGTTCGCTCTCTCCCATGGTCGGACTACTCGGAACCGTTTCCGGTATGGTCAAGGCCTTCAACGTCATCGAAGCTGAAGGTGCGGGTAGTGCTCAAGCGCTGGCGGGTAACATTTCGGAGGCTCTCATCACCACGGCCAGCGGGATGATCATTGGTATTCCCGCCATGTTCTTCTTTTTCTTCTTCAAGAACCGCTACGGTAAGATCACCTCTCGCATCGGCCGCGTGGTCGGCGACCTCCAATTTACTCTAAACAAAGCGATTAAAAACCGCGCCTAAGCCACAAACCACACGCAACCCCAAAAAGCTATGGCAATGTGGACACCAGACGAAGTCGATCCGGAGTTTGAATTAACTCCGATGATTGACGTGGTCTTCCTGCTTATCGCGTTTTTCATGACATTGATCAGTTTCATCAGCGCAGAGCTGGTGCAACTGGAACTGCCAGAAGCCGAACTAGCCACCATTCCGGAAGAACCCGGCGAGCGGCAGTATGTCTCTGTCGATATAAACGGGCAACTTTACCTCGGTGCCAAACCGATCACAGACGAAGCCCTCACCTCGCATCTCATCGCACTTAAATCTGAGCTTCCGCAGGTTCAGGTATTTCTTCGCGCCGACTCGAATGTCGCCCACCGTCACGTCAATACCGTAATGGAAGCCACGGCTAAAGCCGGCATCTTCGACCTCATTTTCGCCGCAGCTAAAGATTAATTATGAGAGTCAGCACCGTACTTGAATCCGAAGATAAAGTCGACATCACACCGATGATCGACGTGGTCTTCCTGCTTCTGATCTACTTCATGTTCCTACCTCTGCAACAAGAGGCCGATATCGGTATCAAACTGCCGAGTAACGCGCCCCCAGCAGAGAACTTGGAGCTCCCCAGCGAACACATTGTCGAGATCTTCCCCAACGGGCTGATCCTGCTCAATGGTGCGCCGATGGATAGCATCAATGACCGTAATATGAACCGTCTCAGCACCACGCTGACTCGCCTCAAGCTTTCCTCAGATCGTGCAGGGATCGACACTGTTGTCAAAATCCAGGCCGACCCCGACTCTCCCCACCAGCGCTCGATTGATGTGCTCAATGCGTCGGCTAAGGCGAAGATCACCAAAGTGTCCTTCGCCGCATACGCCGAATAACTTCCCGCCTAGGTATGATTTCCAAACTTAAAAAGCGTAAGATGAACCCCATGCTGCTCAACGTCTTGTTGATCAGCGTCGGTGTGCACGCAATCGCACTCTTCATCCTCGGTTCGATCACCGTCTATAAATACATCATCCCCGACGAGGCGGCATTTGAAGAGCCTGCCGTCGTGGTCGAAGAGCAGCCGCCACCCGATGTAAAAATCGAGATCAAGCAACAGGCGGCACCGCAGGAACAATCCATGCAGAGCCTACGCATGAAACAAGTCGGCAATATCGCAGTCACTTCGGTTGATGTGAATTTGCCCGACATGCAGGATTCCTTCACCGTGAGTGCTGGTGTCGGCGGCTTCGGTGGTGGTTCCCTGCTTGGGGGCACCCGTGGCAGTATTGGTATCGGCATGTCTGATGTGAGCGTTTTCGGCATCGACGCTCGCGCCGAACGCATTCTCTTCGTCATTGACGCCAACCGCGAAATGGTGACCGATGCCAAAGGCGGCCTCAATAGCTACAAAGTGATCAAAGATGAAATCACCGACATGGTGGGCAACCTCTCCGCCGGCACCCTCTTCAACGTCATGATCGCAGATCGCCGTAATAACAAAGTCTTCAAGCCACAACTTGTGCCCGCCGGGCAGGAAGTGCACCAGCAAATTATCCAGTGGCTGGCCCCCATCAACGCGAACGCCAATAACCCCGGCCTCGAAGGTGCGCGCGGCGTCTCGCGAGATCGACTACAAACCTTCGCCGATCTGGACATCAATAAAGATATGAGCTGGTCGGGCCACCGCGGCAACGAGACTGCCTACATGACACAAATCGCCCTAGAGCAGGAAGTGGATGCGATCTTTTTTATTACTGGCTACCATCGCGGCTTTGAACAGCTACGCAGACGCCTAACCGAGCGCGAAGAGGCCGACTGGCAGCGCATAGTCACCAGCCGGAAATACATTGATCAACTTGCCGAGCACCAAAAAGAGGTGCCACTCATGCAAAAGCGGATTAACGATGCCATGGCAAAAATCAACGAAGACCGTAAAAAGGAAGGTCAGCCCCCGCGTGTGCTCGCACAGCGTTACGGTGTTTATTCTAATGCCGGAGAGCTCGATTTAAAATGGGAAACTCCTCACCCTGGCTGGATGCCCTACCATTCCCACAAATCGCGCGAAGTTGAAGGTTATTTTAAAGACCTCGTGGAGGTACTCTATACCGACAAAGGAGGCATTAAGCCTTCCCTCAACGTCGTCCTTTTCTTGGCCGGCGACGAAGAGATGCGTAAAGACTGGGAAGACCAGCTCGATGACTACGTCGATTTCTTCCGCGGAAAATACCGCATCATCCGCGGCCTCGACGAGATCAAGAGCGCCCGCAGTTCAAAGGGTACGGTCAACTAGCAAGTTCCGCATTCGACACATTCCTTTCATTCGTAGCATTCCTTTCATTCGTAGCGGACTGGCGAAGCCATTTCGACCGTCAGTCGATTGCGATCGCGCAACTCGACCTGTCCTCCGAAACTCGGAGAGCGTAGGAGGAAAGCGGTTCCCGTGTCTGCTACACCTAGCGGACGCGGGAACTCAGCTGATCTGGTTCGGATCAAAGATACGGAAGCTCACAGGCGCTCCGATCACGGAAGCCTCTGAAAAGAGCACAGCCTTCGCTCGTGCGATCGCGGCTTCATTGCTCTTATGTGTGGTCACCATTAGTTTGGCAGTCCCGTCTTCGAGTTCCTTCTGATTCACCGTGGCGAAGCTGATGTGCTCCTTAGCCAAAATATCGGAAATTTTAGCCAGCACGCCCTCCTCATCCTTCAAATGGATGCGCAGATAGTAGCGTCCGACCAAATCATCCTTCGTAGCGAGTACGAGACCGTCCGCAAGCTTTTGGTAGGTGGCTTCGTCTTCTTCTGAGATGACAGGTGCCGGAGCGCCTTGCAACATAAAGACAGCGTCTGCGATGTCGCTAATAACCGAGCTGGATGTGGCGTCTTGTCCGGCTCCACGACCAATCAAGACCGTCGTGCCGACAACGTCGCCCGTCACACTGACCCCGTTATACACTTCGTCCACCCCAGCGATGACCTCCTTTTTAGAGATAAGTGCCGGGTGCAGGCGCACCGATAGTTTATTGGCCTCAAAATCGCGCGCGATGACGGCCAGCAACTTGATCTTATAACCGAGTTGGCCCGCGATCTCGATATCCTCCCCCGTGATCTCACGGATGCCTTCGCAGATGATCTCGTCGAGCTTCACCCACTTACCATGGGCCAAATAGGCAAGAATCACAGCCTTGTGCGCCGCATCGATCCCATCCAGATCGAGTGCTTCGTCCGCTTCCACGTAGCCGAGCTTGCGCGCATCGCCCAGCGTCGTGTCGAAGCTGAGTCCCTCACGCTCCATCCGAGTCAAAATATAATTGGATGTGCCGTTGAGAATGCCGAAAATTAGCTTAAACCGATTCGCAACCAGTGCTTCTCGGATCGTTTTGATAATTGGAATACCACCGGCTACAGAAGCTTCGTAAAAGTAATGGCCGCCGTTCTGACGAGCGATCTGGAAGAGCTCTTCGCCGTGTTCGCAGATGAGTGCTTTATTCGCGGTCACCACAATTTTGCCCTGCTCCAGCGCACGACGAGTCAGCTGCAGCGCTTTCCCGGTGCCCCCCATTAATTCGCAAACGATGTCGATCTCTGGGTTATCGACCACACGTGCCGAATCTGTGGAGTAGCACTCAACAGGCACCTTGACCTCACGCTCTTTCGAGGCGTCCTTCACCACAACTTGCGTAATATCAAGCTGAGCACCCAGCCGGTACTCCAGAGCCTGGCGGTTCTTGTCAATATTCTTCCAAACTCCTTGGCCGACGACTCCAAAGCCGAGCAGACCGATACGAATTGTGCGCTTTTTAGACATGTTTCTCAAAATTTAAGATAAAGACTTAGTATTCCGCCAATTAAGGGCGAAACGAAGGCGAGAAACCAATAGGAGCCCGCGCAATACTCAAGGCCATAATCCAAAGTAAGACAGACACTCTTGTCTGTCCGACAGGCGAGGCGCCTGTCCTACTGCACACTACAGCTCGATGATCACAAACCGCGGCGTGCCGCCTGCCCAGACGTAGAGCCGGTTCTTCTCCCCCTCCACTAGATTGCTCTCGATCGCATCGCTGCTCTTCACCGCAGCGCCATTGACTTCAATAATTACCATCATTTTTTCCAGTTTCTCGAAAAACGGCGAGTTGTCGGCCACGTCGAGAACAAGAACCCCCTCAACTTCCTCTGGAATTGAAAACCCGTCGCGCGCCACAGCATCGAGCGGGCGCAGGGCAACCCCTTCCAGCACGCTAGGTTCAGTGCTCAACTCAGAAATCTTGCCCGTTAGACTACCTAATGTGACAGGAAGTAGCTGAGTCTTACCTTGGCGAATCAAAGTCAAATTCACCTCTGTGCCGGGGGGCATCTGCGAGACGACCAAGCGCAAGACAGCGGCTGAATCAATTTCCGTTTCGTTGACTTTTAAAATAATATCTCCGTGCCGGATGCCAGCTCGGGAGGCGGGGGAGTCCTCCTGCACCTGATTGACCAGCGCCCCACGCGTGTTTTCGAGGCCAAAGGCTTCTGCCATATCGCGGGTCAAATCATCTGGAAAGAGACCGAGCATGCCACGGGGCACATCGCCGCTCTTGATTAAATTGGAGGCCACGTTTAGCACCATATTGACTGGGATCGCGAAGCCAATGCCGATACTGCCACCGTTGCCCGAATAGATCGCAGTATTGATACCGATGAGGCGCCCCCAAGCATCAACCAGTGCGCCACCGGAATTACCCAAATTAATTGAGGCATCAGTTTGAATAAAATTCTCATAGGAGCCTGGCCCCAAGATCTCGCCTTTACGGTTTCGCCCCGTGGCAGAAACAATACCTTGAGTCGCCGTCAGTCCAACATCGAGCGGGTTCCCAATCGCAAACACCACATCGCCCACACGAAGCTGATCGCTATCTGCCAGCGTAACGGCCGGCAGTGGCGCATCCGCATCAATTTTTAGCACCGCGACATCCGTCTTCGAGTCCGAGCCGATCAGGCTCGCCACATACTCGGTGTCATCGTTAAGGCGGACGATGATCTCGTCCACCTCACGTCCACGCATGCCTTGCACCACGTGGTGGTTGGTCACAATGTAGCCGTCCGTAGAGATGATCACCCCCGAGCCGACTCCGAGTTGTTCTTTGCGCTCGCGGGTCGCACCCCCGTCAGGCAGCTCTCTGGGGGCAGGTCTGCCAAACTGGCGAAAAATGTCCGGCATCGACTGACTCTGCCGCACCGAGACGATGCGCGAGGTATAGACTGCCACGACAGAGGGCGTTGCTTGATCCAGCACATCGGCATACGAGACCACTGGGTGCCCCACCTCCGCCTTGATCGGCTGCGCGTCCAGCTTGGCCTGCAGTGGCGGATTCTCCTCTGCGAACGCAGAAGTCAAAGAAAGTAGTGAGATCAGAGAGAGACAAGTGGCGTATTTCATAAGCGGATACGTAATGATAGAGAGCAAGAAAAGACAGAACCCGAAGCTCGGAGTTCCGCAAATCACAAAGTGAAACAATTAAAATGGGTGACAGACCCAATCCTCGGCACCCTCGATTCCAAGAGTCGTGCGCAAGCGCCACGCGACCACAAGAGCGGCAATCAGGGCAAGGCTGCGCTGAATACGCAGCAGCGTTGCCGGTGTCACCTTAAGTTGCATCCGCATAAACTGGCTCTGTGCCAGCCACAGCAGAGGCAAGGTGCCTAGCCCGAAGCCAATGGCAAACTCCGCCCCCTTCAATGCAGAGCCGGAGAACAGTGCGAGCCCGAAGATCATGTAGAGCGGCCCACAAGGTAACAAGGGGCTGGCCAGCCCGATCACTGCCGCCGCCACGGGCTTCTGCAAGCGGCTAAAACGAACAGTGACCTTTTTATAAATCTGCCCTAGCCAGATCGGCTTGGGCAAAAAGCGATCCAAGCGAAAGGCCACCACCAGAAAGAAAACGACGAGAATCCAAGGCAGATAGTTCAGCCAAGAGCTTTCCACCGAGCGGATCACAACCGAACCAAATGCGCCCGCCAGTGTGCCCACCAGCGCATACGAAAAGAGCTTGGCCAAATGATAGCAGGTCAAGACCAACTGCGGGCTGGCATCTGACTGACGCGTCGGCGCGAAGGCACAGGACAGCGGCCCACACATGGCGACGCAGTGCACACTAGTGATTAGACCCGCAATCAACGCCGTGTAGGCATTGTAAACTGTTTGGTATTCAAACATACACCTTATCGAGCCTTCGGCTGCGAGGCCTCATTATAAAGCACGGTGTAAAGCACCCCAAGCAAGTTCTTGCGCGTGACCTTATCCTTATCCTCGTAGGCATTGTTGATCCCCTTGGCCACCCAAGCATCTCTGCCCGCCGGGCGCACTAACTGATGTAGCACACGGTAGCCGTCTTTGTTTGTATAGCCGACATTCATGCCGATCTCCAGATCCTCGAACTCGATCGGACGCACAATGATGATTGTATTCTTCGTCAGCACCGGCTCCATCGACGTGCCGCTGGTCCGCGCCATGTAAGCACCGCTATCGGCAAACTTCACCATCTGCCCCAGCTTAAAGGCTTCATTATATTCAATCGGGGCAAAGGTCGTGTTGTTCGATGTGCTCGTCGTATTGCACCCCGCCAAGAAACCGAGTGCGAGAACGTGGAGAGCCGCCATGCTAAACTTTGTCATGCCTAAAGGATTAAAGAATATACCACAATGGCAAGTCACATCAGCCGACTAATATCTGCGATGAATCGCTCTTCATCGAGAGAACGAAGACTGATCCCGTCTGCCCGCCCCTCCCCCGGTTTTCTCTAGACGCCAAAGAAGTCTTGTCGAAACATGTAAATGACGGGCACATAAATTACACAGGCACATAAATTACAGGCACATAAATTACACAGGGCACATAAATTACACAGGCACATAAATTACACAGGGTATTTAATTGCACGCTTGGTTCACGCCGCTTTGGGGCTGGGTGAGAGCCCGCAGGGGGCGGATGGGGCTTTTCTTTTCCGGGAACGCAAATCTCCGCATTTGCTGCATCCGAGTCAGCCGTCCTACAGCTTCTTCGCGATCTGTACGATATGGGAGAACCATCTCGTCGAGCGAGGATATCGCAGCAAATGCTTAATTCTCAGCCCCGGGCACCTGTTCTCTGACCTTCGGCTTCTGATTTTTGAATGAAGACTTGTCGGAATCAACAAATGTCTGCATTTTAATAAGTGCCGATGGCTTACTCGATCATAGCAGAGTCAAGGCTAACTGGGACGGGTTGCTTCAGCTACCCTCATAGATACATTAATCACTCATCAAGAGGAGCGTTTGAATACGCGGTAGCTGAAGCAACCGATCCCAGTTATTTCAAAAAATCGTCGTAAGGGAAAAAACCGATGCTTCTACGCTAAACATTTGAGGATTTCTCCAAATGTGAATGCCTTGTAAAAGGTCACGGTTAAAATCGCATCTCGCTGATCAAGAGCCTCTTGCCTTATAACTACGTGATTTTACGTAGCGCTTCCACGCTCCGTATTCCCCAAAACTAGGATAAAAAAGAGGGCGAGTTGCCCTCTTCACTCGATACCTAAAGAAGCTCCAATGGAGTATTCTATAGGCATGAAAACAACAACTTTCATAGCCTTCTTTACCGCCTGCCTGGTTGCAGTTTCCTCACTCAACGCAGCCCCTAAGTCTTCTGCTCCTTTCGAGAAAGCTCTCAATGATGCAGAAATGATCGCCTCCCTCAACCCTGCATGGAGCGTCACTCGCACATCCGGCACATCGATGGGCGACTTCTTTGGCGACAATTCTTTGATCATCGTCCAAAAGGCCAACCTCGCTGAGATCCGCGTCGGCATGATGGTCGTTTACCGCACAACTGGGGGCGAGTTGATCTCTCACAAAGTGATCGCCCACAACGGCACCTCGCTCCGCACAACTGGTGTTGCCAACTGGAGCGCAGACCCCGCACCTGTGACTGAAGACATGCTGGTCGGTGCCGTCTTCGCTGTCTTCCACACTTCCGGCGCCCCTCGCGGCCAAGTGATGGCCTCCAATGGCAGCCCGATTCCCACAGCACTCTGCAAAACTTTCTAAAGCTGATTACACTTTTACCCAAAACTTCGGATGGACTATTATGTTGTTTTCGTCTGTCCGTAAAAAAGGTACCTCTTCCGCTTCAGGCGGGAGGGGTTTTTCTTTTACTTTAACATTCCCATCATTATGACTCAGGTATTAGATAACCCGAAGCTCAACACTTACCGCGATCCCTACCTCGATATCGAAATGAAAAAAGTAATCGTCATCGAAGACCAAACAATCATGCGTGATCTCATCTGTCAGCTGGTTGAAGGGTATACGGCAATGGAAGTCATCGCTCAATCTGGCGACGGTGCCGAAGGCTATGAGCTTTGCCTCAAGCATGCGCCCGATCTCGTAATTCTCGACATTATGCTGCCCAATTTGAACGGCAGCGAGGTGCTACGCCGTTTGAAGGTGAAGAACCCCAAGATCAATATCCTAATTTTCTCGGCCGTCTCATCCAACACGATGGTCAACCGCCTACTCAAATCGGGCGTTACTGGCTACATCGAAAAAGACGCTGGCCTTAACGAGTTAGAGAAAGCGATTAACCTCGTAGCTGAGGGTCGTTCCTACTTCAGCCCACGCGTGGTCGATGCCATGCGCGAGCTCATGATCAGCGGCGGCAAGGACGATTCCCTCGAATCGCTGACCACCCGCGAGCGGGAAATCGTGCAACTGATCGCGGAGAGCTTCAGCAATAAGGAAATCGCCGCCAAGCTGGGCATGAGCGTGCGCACCGCCGATACGCACCGCACCAACATCATGAAGAAACTCAATCTCCACGATGTCGCAGCACTCACACGCTGGGCGATTGCCAACAAGCTGGTCGATCCAGCCGAAGGCGATATGAGCACGGCGGGATAAAGCGCGAAGCGCTATTACTTAATCATAATTCTACTCATAATCTTAATCCCCCACCTCAGATCGATGGGATTAAGATTATGAGTAAGAGTAAGATTATGAGAATACGATGCTTACACATGCATTGACTTCACCGCCTACGGTCTTTGCATACAGGCTGTATGGGTAATTCTTTTGGCACACTATTTCGTATTTCCACTTGGGGTGAGAGCCACGGTGGTGGCATCGGCGTCGTCATCGACGGCTGCCCTCCCCGCTTGCCTCTCAGCGTCGAGGAAATACAATTTGAGCTGGACCGCCGCCGCCCGGGGCAGAGCGAGATCACGACGCCGCGCAAAGAAAGCGACACCGCCGAGATCGTCTCCGGCATTTACGAAGGCCAAACCACCGGCACCCCGATCGGCATCTACGTGCCCAACGGCGACCATCGCCCCTCGGCCTACTCGGAGATGAAGGATAAGTTCCGCCCCTCGCACGCAGACTTCACTTACCAAACGAAATTTGGCATTCGTAACCACGAAGGCGGCGGGCGCTCCTCCGCCCGCGAGACCATCGGTCGCGTGGCGGCAGGTGCCATCGCTAAGAAAATCCTCAAGCTGGCGGGCGACATCGAGGTGCGCGCCTACATCACCCGCGTGCACGACATTGAGATGCCCGCGCTGGATCATTTTCCCAGCCTCGAAGAGGTCGAGGCCAGCCCCGTGCGCTGCCCCCACCCCAAAACTGCGGAGAAGATGGTCGAACGCATCAAAGCCATGCGCAACGAGGGCGACTCCGTCGGCGGTGTAATCGAATGCCGCGTGCGCAACCTCCCCGTCGGGCTCGGCGTGCCAGTCTTCGACCGCCTCGAAGCAGACATGGCCAAGGCGATGCTTTCGATCCCCGCAACCAAGGGCTTCGAAATCGGCAGCGGTTTCGACGGTTCGCTGATGCAAGGCTCCGAGCATAACGACATTTTCGTCAACAAAGGCGGCCACATCGGCACCGCTACGAACCGCTCTGGTGGCGTGCAAGGCGGCATCAGCAACGGCGAAGAACTGGTCTTTCGCGTCGCCTTCAAGCCGACCGCCACTCTCATTCAAAAGCAAGCAACCGTTGATCAGGACGGCAACGAAACCGAACTCATGGGCCGTGGACGCCACGACCCTTGTGTGGTGCCACGCGCCGTGCCGATTGTCGAATCGATGGCGGCACTCGTGCTGGTCGATCACTGGATGCGCCACAAGGCGCAGTGTGAGAGCTTTGATTTTGATGCTTAATTCTCTAATTTGTAGGAGAGGGTTGCCCCCTCGACCGCTCGGACGCACATCATAACGAGGTTCAAGGGGTCAACCCTCTCCTACCCATATAATATTAAATCATGTCAGACGCAGCACCACTCGTATATTTAGTCTACGGCATTCCCAACTCGGGACGGCGCGAGGTCATCTTCGATCTGATCGAAGGCGGCATCCCCACCACCGAGCAGGTGCTCTACTTTCGCCCCGAGGGTGAGGCTGAAAGCGCCCACGACGAGCAGATTGAAGCATTGGAAAACGTCAGCGTAGTCAGTTGGAACCTAAAGGACAGCAAGGTCGCCCACGGCAAGATTTCCGCTGCACCGGAAAAGATCATTTTCCTCGCTCCGGGAGTCAGCGATCCCGCCGACTGCGCCGAAGCAATCAAAACATGGAGTGATCACAATCATTGCCAAATCGCGCGACTACTCACGGTCGTGCACTGCCAATTCCTCTCAGAGCAGACAATAGCCAAAGCTTGGTTCGACGCCTGTATCCACTTTTCGGATGTCGTGCTACTCAACCGCCGCGAAGAAGCGGGCAACAAGTGGGTCAAAGATTTCGAGGCCACTTATAAAAAAGCCTGTAACCCTGCTCGGTTCGTCATGGTCAAAAAAGGCCGCGTGAGCAATCCCGCCGAAGTGCTCGATCCCGAAGCGCGGCGCGTCTCACTTTACTTTGATGAGCTCATCCCGATTGAGGACGACGAATTTGAAGACGAACACCAGCCCGACGACATCAAGCCCGACATGTACATCGAGCGTCTAGAGAGCGGCCACCGAGCCAAACCGATCCCGGATATTGGGAAGTTTTTGGCGTAGTGTATCGATCCCGGGCGCACGCTATTTCATAACCAGTTGCACCGAACCTCGTAAACCAGGGTTAAGCGATTAACAAAATTTGATTTAAGGCAGTCCGGACTCGACTGGCAGGAGAACTACTACGACCACCGAATCCGCCAGGACGCATTCATAGAGCCCTTTGCTCGCTACGTGTTCATGAACCCCTACTGAAAGAAACTCATTCCAAGAAGCAAGCGATGGCCAACGTGGGTGCTCAACCAGCATAACAGACCCAAGTTTTGCGAGCACTTGATCGACGGCAGATATCCGCCCGCCGAGTGGATCGATAGCGGAGAGACAGTCGAAGCCCTGATCGAACAAGACTTACTCATTGATACAACAGAAGGCTAAGCAACGTGGCGTGTCCGCTTGCCGGACGCCCCCGTCAGAGTCAGCCCGTCCGCCAATCCGCCAATCCAACGCAGGCGCTCGACAAGCACCCGAAGGGCATACACGAGCACGCCACGATCCTACCCCGCCATTTCTTTCTCGATCGTGGTCAGGCGGTGCTGCTTATGCCCCAGCTTGGGGATGCAGGCGATCAGCGCCTTAGTATAAGAGTGCTGAGGATCGCTCAAGACTGTATCCACCGCTCCCTGCTCCACGATCTCACCGCGATACATCACAATCACTTCGTCAGCAAAGCCTTTGACGATACCGAAGTTGTGAGTGATCAAAACAATACTCATGCCGAGCTTCTCGCGGAGTTCACGGAGCAAATCCATAATCTGCGCTTGAATGGTCACGTCCAGCGCAGTCGTCGGCTCGTCCGCGATCAACAAATCTGGTTCGCAGGCCAAGGCCATCGCGATCATTACGCGTTGTTGCATGCCACCGCTCATTTCGTGCGGATACGCTTTGTAGCGCTTGGCGGCATCGCGGATGCCGACCAACTCCAGCAGCTCGACCACGCGGCCTTTGACATCCGAAATATCTGGGCGGTGTAACCTGACGGCTTCCGCGATTTGATAGCCGACGGTAAAGACAGGATTGAGCGACGAGGATGGCTCTTGAAAGATATAGGCGATACCATTGCCCCGCACGCTGCGGATCGCCTCCCCATTCATCTCCAAAACGTTTTTTCCATTAAAGAGGACTTCGCCCGTCACAGTGCACCCCGGCGGCTTGGGCAGGAGTTGGGTCAGCGCCATGCAACTGACACTCTTACCACTGCCACTCTCACCGAGGATGGCGACAGTCTGCCCGCCGGACTTGACTGAGAAATTGATGCCATGCACCACTTCGTTGGACTCACCGCGCGAGTGGAATGTGATGCGTAGGTCGGAGACTTTTAGTAGATCGGGCATGAGGAGAACATTGAACGTCGAACACTAAACGTCGAATGCTGATTTATAAAAGGTAGGGGCGCGACTTGTCACGCCCGCGTTGGAATGGCTCCTAATCTTCGGCGGGCGTGACAAGTCGCGCCCCTACGTTCATAGCATTTTAAGTTTAAAGTTGAGCGTTTCATGTTGAATGTTCGAGGAGGCCACAAGCCGATCAGCGCGTTTGCATTTTCGGATCCACGATATCGCGGAGCACATCACCGAGCACGTTATAGGCGATCACGGTGAGGAAGATAGCGAAGCCGGGGCTAAGGAGCCACCAGAAGTTCAGGTAAAAAACTTTCACATCCTGCGCTTGCGAGAGCATTAAGCCCCACGAGGCGGAAGGCTCCTGGATGCCGAGCCCGAGAAAGGAGAGCGCCGCCTCGCCGAGCACATAGCCGGGAATCGAGAGCGTCGCGGCAACCAGCAGGTAGCTGACTAAATTCGGCAAGATGTGCTTACGCAGAATGACGAAGGGCGACTGCCCCATACTCTCGGCGGCCATCACATATTGGTTCTGCCGGAGCGAAAGCGTCATCCCGCGCAAGATGCGCGCGGTGCCGGCCCAACCGATCAATGCCAGGATCACTACAATGACAAAAAACATCTGATCCGAGGCGAAGTGCGGTGCCAGTGCGGAGCGCAAAGCGAGCAGTAAATATAGACCTGGCATGGCCATCATAAACTCAACTAGGCGCATGGCTAAAAAGTCCGGACGCCCGCCGAAGTAGCCGCTCAGCCCACCGACTAAGAATCCGAGAATGGTGGTAATGGTGATACCGAGCAGGCCAATAAAAAGCGACACTCGGGAGCCAAAAACCAAGCGCGAAAACACATCGCGCCCCGTCGAGTCGCTACCGATCAAGTAAACAGGGCCGGCATCGTCCGCGACCTTAAACAAATGGCGATCCGTCGGAATCACCCCGAGCAAGCGATACTCGAAGCCCCGCGCAAACAGTTCCAACGGATAAGACTCTCCCTCAATCGCTTCGTAACGCGCCTCCGTGGGATCAACCAGTTCATAGGCCTGCACGCGTAGGCCACCTTCGCCCCACAAGAGGGCTGTTGGCGGATGATAGGTGCGCTCAAGGTCTTGTTCGTTCGTTGCGTAGGGTGCGAGTAAGTCGGCAAAAATCGCAGCGGCATACAGTAGAATCAGCACGGATGCGGAAGCGATTCCCAGCGGGCGACGGAAGACCTCCTTAAATAGTTTCCAGATAATGTGCATCTTACTTTTTGCCCTCCAATCGTATGCGAGGGTCCGACCATGCGAGTAAAATGTCGGCCAATAGATTGCCCACAACCAACATGCTGCAGCCCAGCATGACCGAGGCCAGCACCACGAATTGATCTTCGCGCAGGATCGACTGATACATCAGCTGCCCCAGCCCGGGATATTGCATAACGATCTCCACCATCAGTGCGCCGCTTAATAGGCCGGAGAAGGCGAACCCAAATGCGCTCACAAGGGGGTTAATTGCATTGCGCAGCACGTGCTTAAACATAATGACCCGCTCGCGCAGGCCTTTGGCACGCGCGGTCGTGACGAAACCAGCACGTATCGTATCGAGAAAGTTGGCCCGCATAATACGCATGATGCTGGCCACCGAACCGATGCCTAAGGCTAGCGTGGGGAGGATCAAATGATGCGCCCGATCGAGCACTTTGCCGCCGAAGCTCAGGTAGTCGTAGTCGATCGAAGTCGCCCCACCGAGCGGAAACCACCCTGTTTGCGCGGCAAAGAACACCAACAACAGGGCAAGAAAAAATTCGGGAATCGAAAGCGCGGCATAGGCGAGCGCCGCCGAGATGCGGTCGAAAATTGAATCTTTATAAACCGCCGCCAAGACACCCAGCGGAATCGCGATCGCCCACGAAAAAACAAAGGCACAGAACGAAAGTAAGAACGTTGCCCAAATGCGCTGACCGATCAAATCCGAGACGGGCAGTTTGTAAGCCCAGGAATGACCTAGATTCCCCTGCAGCACATTGCCTAGCCACTTATAATATTGAACATACCATGGCTGATCCAGGCCGAACTCTGTCTGGATGGCTTCGATCAACTCGGCCGGCACATCGCGCTGCGCTTTAACCGGCGTCAAAAAGTCACCCGGCGCGAGGCTCATCAAGAGAAAGACGAGCAGCGTAATCCCCAGCAGTAGCGGGATCAGGGTCAACAAGCGGCGAATGATAAAGGCGATCATTCGCTCACCTCCGCCCAAAGTGATTCCGTATTCCAAGTGACGCCGCCGAGTGGCGTCGGCTCTACATTGTGCCAGCGGTTTCGGTAGCCGGCATAATCTTTGGCGCTGACAAGGAAGATGAGGGGCTGCTGCTCCGCGAGGATGACCTGTACTTCATTAAAATACTTTTTGCGAACTTCGACCTCTGTGTGTCGCCCGACCTCACGCATCAGTTCGTCGATCCGCGCTTCCCATTCAGTTGCGGGTGTTTGCTGTTGCGGATACCAGAAGTGCATACGCCCCCCACTCATCAGGATGTCTTTACCCGCATAGGGATCGGGTGCACCGCCGCCGAGCCCAAGCATGCAGGCCTCGTAGTCAAAGGCGTCAGATATTTTCGTTACGATGGTATTGAAATCGAGAAATTGCAGTTCCACTTCGATGCCGAGGGTAGCCATGTTTTCCTTGAAGACGGTCGCCATTTCGACACGCAGGCCATTATTGGAATTAGTGATCAAAGAAAACTCCACCCGCCGACCTTTCCCATCAAACAAATCGCCGTCGCGATACTCGAAGCCCATTTCCCGAAAGAGCGCGCGGGACTTTTCGATCTCGTAGGGGTATTTGCGAATGTCGTCGTTATACCAGAACTTACGCTTGGGCGATACGTAGCCGTGCAGGATGTCCGCGCGATTAAAAAAGACCCCGCGAATGATCCCTTCGCGATTGATGCCGTAGGAGATGGCCTGCCTAAAGCGCTTATCGGAAAACCACTCGAACTTGTAGGGCGCCACATAGGGTTCGCCCTCCGCGTTATTGCCGGGGTTCAGATTAAACCAGATGAAATTGGTGGTGCTGGAAGGGCCCATGTCCAGAACGGTGTAGTCGAAGCGCTCCTCACCGCGCCGCACCCATGCCACGTTGTCGGGGCCGATGGATTCGAAATCAGTCTGCCCTTGGGCAAAGGCCACGTTACTGCTGTTGGCATCTTGCACGATTTTCGAAATGATCCGATCCACATAGGGCAGACGCTGTCCTGCGGAGTTGACCTTCCAGTAGTTCGGATTACGGGCGAAGACCATCCGTTCTCCCGGGCGATAGGCCTCTAAGACGAACATGTTCAATCCCACAATTTTCCACGGCTCGTTGATCGCGGTCTCCACGCTCCATTGATCCATCAGAGTGCCGTCCTCGTAGGCCTCGTGCAGAATATGTTTAGGCAAAATTTCCACACCGCCACCGAAGAGTAGGAACGGCGCATAAACTTCCGGCGTCGTAAAGCGGACTGTGTGGGCGTCGATCATTTCGACCTGCGGCTCCTGCCCGTTGATTTGCTGACCGAAGGTGGAGCGTGAATTGTAGCGATAGAGCGGACGCCCGTCTTTATCGGTCAACACCTCGCCTGTATCGGGATCGAGCTTCTTCGCGAAGAATGTTTGCCAAGTAAAGACCACGTCCTCGGCCGTAAACGGCTGCCCGTCGCTCCAATGCACGCCTTCGCGGATGTGAAAGGTATATTGCAAGCGGTCCTCGGAAACCTCCCACGACTTCGCCAGATTCGGGATCACCTCGCCCGTCTTCGGATCCAGCGTAGTCAAACTGTCCAGAATGCGCCCAATCACCACGGAGCCCCCGACCGACTCATTGACCAAAGGGTTCACCGTCGCGACATCGCCAGCAACCGTTTCAATAATGTTTGCACCAAACTTACCATCGGGAAAATCCACCACCAGCGCATCTTTAGGTATCGGCTGGACGACAGACTCTGGCCGCACGCGCGTTTCGTCTTTCCCGCAGCCGACCAATCCGACCAATAGAAGCGCCGCAATCGCGGAAAGAGCAATCGTCGGGCAGGCGCAGATTCTGTGATAACGGCAGCGGAGCATAGAAACTCCCTACGAAAGCCGCGCGGAAGCTTTGTTCAACGCTTTTCACGTGTTTTTCTCATCTGGGGGCGCATGGATCGATGTCAAATGGCGATGAACGTAGGGGCGCGACTTGTCACGCCCGCCGATCAACAGGAGCCATTCCTGCGCGGGCGTGACAAGTCGCGCCCCTACATTTCCCGTAAATCACATCCCGTTCCGTGATTTGACGTTTTTGAAACTTTTCATTCATTTAAAACGATCTACTATGACTCTCAAACCATGTCGCAAACTACCCCTCCTACCCCACTGACCTTTGCCGTCGAAGACGCATGGAAGCCGCTCCCCGGTGGCTTCTGGCGCATCGAGGAAGCGCAGCACTTCCTCCGGCGTGTTGGATTTTCGGCCTCGCCCGAAGCCGTAACCGCCGCGCTGCGCACCTCGCCAAAAGGTTATTTGCAAGAAGCCTTTCAACCCGGCGCGAAGATGCAAAAAACTGAAGCGCTCAGTGAGTTCGAAGCCACTCTCCACGAGCGCTACCAGCACATCTACAAAGAGGTCGAAGACGAGGAAGAGAAACGCCAACTGCGGCAAGAAATCCAGCGTGAAGAAAACGAGCTGTTCCGCAGCTTCGCGATGGACTGGTTTTATTACGCCCGCCAACCGGAGCATAGCGCCCGAGAGAAATTTGTCGTCTTTCTACAAGACGTGTTCGTGGTCGAACAAAACAAAGTCAAAGACACGCCGCTGCTTTTTTCTATGCAGCAGACACTACGCGAGGGCATCAGCCAAAACTACCCCGAGCTTTGTAAGAAAGTCAGCCGCGAGCCAGCAATGGTACGCTACCTCGACCTCATTCAAAACACCTCCCGCAAGCCCAACGAAAATTTCGCACGCGAGTTCTTCGAGCTCTTCACTCTTGGCGAGGGCAACTATACTGAGAACGATATTAAAGAAGCCTCGCGCGCCTTCACGGGCTATCGGATCAAAGAGCGCTACGAATTTTTTCAACAAAAGAATCTCCACGATAAAGACCCAAAGACAGTCTTCGGCGAAACCGGCAACTGGGACGGCGACGAGGTGATCGACATCACCTTCAAACAGCCCGCCGCCAAGACCTTTATTATTCGCGAACTGATCAAGTTCTACCTCACCGAAGAGGAAGTACCCGAGCCCTACATCGAAGCCCTCGGCGAGCAATGGGCCGACCACGGCTTTAGCCTCAGTTATTTAATCGAAACCTTCTTCCAAAGTCGCCTCTTCTTCCACCCCGCCTATCGGGGCAACATGGTGAAGAGCCCGATCCATTTTTACCTCGGCCTTTGCCAAGATCTGCGCCTCGACGTCGCGCCCTTCGAAGCCCGCGTCCTGCGCAGCATGGCCACGATGGGGCAGGCATTTTATAATCCGCCCAATGTCCGAGGCTGGCTCTACGGCGAGCACTGGATCAACTCCACCACCATCAGCGCCCGCCGCCAACTGGTCGATTACCTCTTCGCGTCACTCAACGAGAAGAAACTCAACGGCAACGAACAGCGCGACCTCGAAGCCGCACGTAAGGCAGACCGTGGCGACTTCCTCGTTACCAAAGAACGCCTGCAAAAAGTGCTCAGCCTCGCCCCCGACGACTTAGCCACCCACTTCACCACCTACTTCATCACCGCCCCCTCGCGCACGACCTACCTCGAAGCGCTGCAATCCATCTTAGGCGACACCCAAGACGAGGGCGCCGCAAAACGCGTGCGCTACGCCATCATCGCCCTACTCCAATCCCCTGCCTATAATTTGTGCTGAAACCATGAACCATCTACCACTAACCCGTCGTGAATTCATCCGTGGTGCCGGAGGCCTCGGCTTCCTAGCTTTCAGTGGCGTGGCACCTGCCTTTCTCGCTCGCGGCGCGATGGCGCAGACGCCCGCCCCTGAGCGCGACCGCAGCATCCTCGTCATCATCCAGCTAGCCGGCGGCAACGACGGCCTCAACACCGTCATCCCCTTCACCAACGACCGCTATTACAATCTCCGCCCCACCCTCGGGCTAAAAAATGGCCTGCTCAATCTAAACGACAACCTCGCCCTACACCCCGCCTGCAAAGAGCTGCACCAGCTCTACGGGGACGGCAAGCTCTCGATCATTCAAAACGTCGGCTATCCCAACCCCAACCGCAGTCACTTTCGCTCCACCGAGATCTGGGAGACCGCCAGCGATGCCGACACCTTTAAACGCGAAGGCTGGCTGGGGCGCTATTTTGACAACGAATGCGCGGGCAATCCCGAGGCGGATAGCATCGATGCCGACCCCACAGCCGTCCACGTGGGCGACATGATCCCACAGACTTACCTTTCCGAGCAATCGCACTCTCTCTTCGGCATGAATTACAAGGGGCGCTTCGACCGCGGCGACGACCCCGCCGACCTCGCTTACGAAAAACTCCTTCAAGCCGACCACATCGAGGGCAACGCCAGCTACCTGCAGCACACCATGATGAACACCCTCGTCACGGAACGCCGCGTCGAAAAAATTATCGCTAGTTACAAAGCACAAAGCAGCTACCCCGGCACCAAGCTGGCGCAATCACTCAAACGGGTTGCCGCCCTGATCCATGCCGACTTAGAGACGCGCGTTTACTTTGTCTCTCAAAGCGGCTACGACACCCACTCCAACCAATTGCACAATCAAGAGCGCCTACTAACCGAGCTTTCCGCCGGGATGAGCGCCTTTCAAAAAGACCTCAACGCCCACAAGAAGGACGACCAAGTCTTGACCATGACCTTCTCCGAGTTTGGCCGACGCCCTGCCGAAAACGGCAGCGGCGGCACCGACCACGGCACCGCGGCACCGCTCTTCGTGATGGGCTCCAAGGTCGAGGGCGGCCTCCTCGGCCAAGCCCCCGAGTTAGTCACCGACGTCAAAAAAGACCTCAACTACTCGACCGACTTCCGAGGCGTTTACAGCAGCGTGCTCGACAAATGGCTCGAAGCCGACTCCAGCAAAATCCTCGGCGAGAAGTTTGAGCACGTGCCTTTTGTGTGATGTGAAAATCGTAGAAGCGACACTCCTGTCGCTTTATCCACTTCTGAGTCAGCCACGCGCCGCAGGTTCTTTCAGCCCCAACAAAGCGACAAGAGTGTCGCTTCTACTTAAACCGCAGTCGATAAATCACGAACACCATGACCACGGTGAACGCGAAATACCAGGGAAAGCACTGGAGCGAATCCACAAAGACGGATTGCTGCGCGGCTAAAATGCCCTTTGGGTGCTCACCGAAGGCTCCGCTATCGGCTTGCGTTTTGATCCATACGATCAAGCCGGAATACATAATCGATACCGCACCGTAGCTGAAATTTGTCGAAAGCCCACGAAAGCTCAAGACCGTCGCACGTTGTTCCGAAGGTGCGGCTTCGTTTAAATAGCGACTCACAAAATAGCCCGTCAATTGGATCGAAGCATAGAGGAAAATAGCAGGGACGATGCCCCAGATCGGAATGGCAAAGCCCAGCCCGAGCAGTCCCACAAAAACCGCTACCGAGGTCAGCAGAAAGTTTTTAACGGGTGTGCTTTTCTCCGTCAAAATTCGAGCCAGCCTCGGGACGAAGAGTCCCATCAGCGCCATGCCCGAGCCAATCAAGCCGTAGCTGGCAATCGGCAGGTCGATCACATTCCAATACTCACTGGCCAGTGTCAGGAACTGCCGGACGACACTATCGATGACCATTGCGGCAAGGATGATGCCGAAGGGCAAGGGCGTCGCCCAAATCCAACGGGCGGCTGCGCCCGTCTGCCGCCAGCTTTGCGCCAGCGTTTCCCGCACAGTCAGTTTGTTCGCGACCGGTGCCTCCCGCATGCGTAGCGCCATACAAAAAACAACCACGCCGGAAAAGAAAGTCAGCAAAATCGGCAACTTAATCAGCTGCGCCTGCTCCACCATAAACGGCGCACCCACAAACTGAAGCACCGCATTAATCATCTGCGGATCATAGACCGCAGCGCCGATCATCATAGCGAAGAAAAAGGCCAGCGAGGTATCGCGCTGCACGCGCTCCAGCACCTTGCCCCATTCCTGTTCCAGCCCGGCCGCCTTCAGTGAGTCGTAAGCCAGTGCCTCATCCGCACCGCTCGCGGCCGCCTCCGCCGCACCGCTTAAAACACGATTCAAAGCAAACAGCGGGAAGAGCCAAGCACCCATACCAATCGGCGCGACGAGCAGCACCACCATTTCCAAAATCATACAGATGCCCGCGACGATCAGGAGATTTCTACGCCCGACCGTGTCGGCCAGTGCACCTGAAGGCACTTCCAGTAAAACGATGGTTGCCGCCCAAATACCGTTAAGCAGGCCGAACTGCGCTAGCGTCAGCCCATAATCCAGAAACAAGAGCGCATAGACCGGATAATAAAACCGTGCCGAGAAAAACATGCGAAACAGCGTGAAGCTGCGCACATTGCGCCATGCGGTGGTTTCTAGGTTTGCGGTGTCCATATATCGGAATGTAGTGACAAGCTTCCAGCTTGTGGTCGAACCAAACTCGCGTGCCAACAGCACAACAAGCTAGAAGCTTGTCACTACAATAAACTTCTTAATGCGTCGGACACTCATAAATACTCTCCTATTCGCTGCGGTTCTCATGCTGGTCGCCTGCTCCGAGAAGACCGAGCTGCGCGACTTCAGCAGCGACGGCTGTTCCCTCTTCCCTAATCGCTCTTTGATCGATAGCAAGGCTTGGTGTGACTGCTGCTTCGAGCACGACATCGCCTACTGGCAAGGTGGCACCGAGGCGCAACGACTGGCGGCCGACGAGCGACTGCGCGACTGCGTGTTGGCGAAAACCGACGATCCGCTGCTAGCCGAAGCCATGTTTAACGGCGTCCGCTTCGGCGGCAGCCCTTATTTCCATAACTGGTACCGCTGGGGCTACGGCTGGAGCGATGGCCGTAAATACCAAGCGCTCACGCTCGAAGAGCAACGGATGGTGACAGAGAATCTGGTGGAATATTATAAGCGGAAGGAGCCATCGCCTTGCGATGAATCAACGTAGAAGCGACACTCCTGTCGCTTTATCCGAGCACCTGCAATGCGACACTCCTGTCGCTTCTACGATATCCCGTCCTCCCCCGCTTTCAGGTTTGCAAGGCTCTCGGAAAGCCACACAAGCTTTGAGCTCCATTTTTAACTCAATCCAAAAAAACATTATGTTCGAAATCAAACCTGTCAAAAAAGTCGCACTGCTCACTGCCGGAGGCCTCGCGCCCTGCCTCTCGTCCGCTGTTGGCGGCCTGATCGAGCGCTACACGGAGCTTTATCCAGACATCGAAATCATCTGCTACCGCAGCGGCTACAAAGGTCTGCTCCAGGGCGACAGCATCACCGTGACTGAAGAGATCCGCGCCACAGCGGGCACACTGCACGCCCACGGCGGCAGCCCCATCGGCAACAGTCGCGTCAAGCTGACCAACGTGAAAGACTGCATCAAACGTGGCCTCGTCAAAGAAGGCGAAGATCCGCTCAAAGTCGCCGCCGATCAATTGACCAAGGACAAGGTCGATGTGCTCCACACCATCGGGGGTGACGACACCAACACCACTGCCGCCGACCTCGCCGCCTATCTGGCAGAAAACGACTATGACCTGACTGTGGTCGGCCTGCCCAAGACGATTGATAACGATGTCTACCCGATCGCTCAAAGCCTAGGTGCATGGACAGCTGCCGAAGAAGGCGCGAAATATTTCGAAAACGTAGTGGCCGAGCACAATGCGAATCCCCGCATGCTCATCATCCACGAAGTGATGGGCCGCAACTGTGGCTGGCTGACCGCTGCCACCGCCGATGTGTATCGCAAACGCCTCGACCGCCTGGAATGGGCCGACGAGATCGGCCTGAGCGAAGTGCGCAAGGAAGTGCACGCCATCTTTATCCCGGAAATGGATGTTGACCTCCAAGCCGAAGCCAAGCGCCTCAAGGCTGTCATGGACGAGCACGACAACGTAAACATCTTCATCTCCGAAGGTGCTGGCGTGGAAACGATCATCAAAGAAATGGAAGCGGCTGGCGAAGAAGTGCCCCGCGATGCCTTCGGCCACGTCAAGCTCGACGCCGTCAACCCCGGCAAATGGTTTGGTGAGCAATTCGCCAAGATGCTGGATGCTGAAAAAGTTCTTGTGCAAAAGAGCGGCTACTTCGCCCGCGCCGCACCTGCCAATGTTGAAGACATCCGCCTGATCAAGAGCTGCACCGATCTGGCAGTGGACTGCGCCGTCGTCCGCGAAAGCGGCGTGATCGGCCACGATGAGGACGACCGCAACATCCTGCGCGCGATCGAGTTCCCCCGCATCGCGGGTGGTAAGCCTTTCAACATCGACACTCCTTGGTTCGAAGAATTGCTGGACGCGATCGGCCAAGCCAAAGGCGCGAACATTGCCAAAGCGGGGCACTAAAGTAGGCACAGGCATCCTGCCTGTGAGACGATCTAACAAACACAGGCATCCTGCCTGTGCTACATATATCATGAGCGAATTCAAAACAGTCCAAGAGCTCAAGCAGCTCGATGCCGCCATGGCGGTGCCCTTCCGTAGTATTTTCATACTGCGCCGCAAGACGGTGAAGACGGCCAAGAATGGCAACCCTTTCCTTAGCATCGAACTGGGCGATGCGGGAGGCAGTTTTACGGCTAACGCCTTTGGCGACTCTGCCGTGTTTGCGGCGCTCGAAAAGGTGCCCGAAGGCTCCATCATACGCCTCGCGGGGAAGACGGAGTATTACCAAGACCGCTTCTCCCCCCGCCTGCAGGCGGCGGAAGAAGTTAAAGCGGACGACGAAGAAGCCCAAAGTATGCTCAGTCAACTGGTGGAAGTGCCGCCCGAGTCCGAAGAGGAACTCTGGGGGCACATCGTCGAAGCCATCGCCGCGATTGAGCACCCGCAACTGCGCGACACCGTGCAGCGCGTGATGGATGAGGTGGGCGATCAATTTCGTACCGGCACGGCAGCAATCAGTATGCACCACGCCTACCGTCACGGCCTGCTGGAGCACACCACCCACATGGTGCGCGCCGCGCGGGCATTATTGCCGCTCTACCCGCAAGTCGATGCCGACCTCGCCATCGCAGGCATCATTCTGCACGACATCGGCAAGCTCGAAGAGTACGTGGGCGACTTTGCAGCCAAAGTCAGCCGCATCGGCACCCTGCAAGGCCACGTCGTGCTCGGCTTCCGCACCGCCCGCAAAGCGGCGATCCAGTCGAAGCTGAATGCCGACCTGACCGAGCGCCTCGAACACATCATTCTCAGCCACCAAGGCGAAAAAGAATGGGGCGCCGCCGCCATGGCCGCGACGCCCGAAGCCGTCTTCGTATCGATGGTCGACAACCTCGACGCCAAGATGGGCATGGTGCAGCGCGTGCTGCGCAATTCCCCCGAAGGTGAAGAGTTCTCCGAATATTTAATGGGCTTACAAACCCGCGTGCTGCTGACGCCTCCGGATAAGAGTTAGCGGGTATTCGTAGAAGCGACACTCTTGTCGCTTTATCCGAGCCCCAGCAAAGCGACAAGAGTGTCGCTTCTACTTACCTAGGCCGCTCGACGAAGCCGGCTTTGCGATAAACTTTGCCGAGCACTTTGTAAGCGCGCTTCTGAGCAACGTCTGCACCATTTTTGAGAACACTTTCCAAGTATGACTTGTCGGTGATCAGCTCTTTGTAACTGGCCTGCACCGGCTCCAGCGCGCTAATGACGGCGTCGGCGACTTCCTTTTTCAGGGTGCCGTAGCCTTCGCCTTTGAGCGACTCTTCGATATCAGCGACCGTGCGCCCACCCATGGCGGAGTAGATCTGGAGCAGATTGGTGACGCCGGGCTTGTCGTCGCGGGCAACGATCTCGCTGCCGGAATCAGTGACCGCGCTCATGATCTTCTTTTTCAAGGCGGACGGCTCATCTAGGATGTAGAGGGTCGAGCTTTGGTTGTCGTCGCTCTTCGACATCTTCCGCTCGGGGTCTTGCAGCGACATGATACGTGCGCCCTGCTTCGGAATAAAGGCCTCCGGGATGGTGAAAGTCTCGGAGTAGTTGTGATTGAAACGCTGCGCGAGGTCGCGACAAAGCTCCAGGTGCTGGCGCTGGTCGTTGCCCACGGGAACCGCATCGGCATTGTAAAGCAGAATATCGGCCGCCATCAGGACGGGATACATCAGCAGGCCGGCGTTGACCGATGCTCCGGCGCGAGCGCCGTCGTGATTAAATTTGAGGTCATTACCATCGCCCACGTTAAAGCCGAGCTTAGCGGCTTTTTCTTTAAACTGGGTCATACGCTGCAAATCGCCGATTGGCGTGATGCAGCTGAGCAACCAAGCCAGCTCGGTATGGCCGATGACGTGCGACTGTACGAAGATATTGGAACGCTCGGGATCGAGACCGCAGGCGATGTACTGAGCCACGCAAGAGAGCGTGTTTTTGCGCAGCTCGGCGGGGGAATATTTCACCGTAATGGCGTGCATATCGACGACCCCGAAAAAGCACTCGTAATCGTCGAGCATAGTCGCCCAATTCTTGACTGCACCTAGATAGTTACCGAGGGTCAGTTGCCCGGTCGGTTGTGCGCAGGTGAGAATAACTGGCTTTGCTTCGCTCATAGGGCAGCGATTGACGGCAGCAGCGGCGGGCTTGTCAATCCAACTTCTTAGGTGCACTAGCATTCGGGTTCAATTATATCTGCGGGGTAAGCTGTACGAAGATAATTCAGTCGTAGCCGAAGCGGTAACGCTTTGGATCGCTCGACACACGCGGCTCAGACCGTCCAAAATCTTACG
>Ga0105055_10002552_pt1 | contig 28175 bp, 7 predicted proteins | sample BON03_FD_78090 | JGI IMG/M metagenome (GOLD analysis project Ga0105055, IMG submission 78090) | Freshwater microbial communities from Lake Bonney liftoff mats and glacier meltwater in Antarctica - BON-03 | ecosystem: Environmental > Aquatic > Freshwater > Ice > Glacier meltwater | place: Lake... | reverse complement strand
TTTGTGTGTTGGGGGTTGTTTTTGTGTTGTTTTGTTTTTGTTTTTTTTCTCCGGGGCGGGGGCGGGGGGGGGCGGCGGGGGGGGGGGGGACGGGGGATTGTTGTGAGCGGGGAGGCAGCGCGGGATGGAGCCGGTGCGGGGAGGGCGCCGCGAGGCGCTGCGAGCCGCCTGCAAAGGAAGAGAGAGGGAGAGGAGGGGGGAGAAACCGGGGGGGGGACGAACGAACAGAGAGGGAAACCAACGCGCGCGGGGCGACAAGGCAACGCCGACGAGAGAAGAAACCCCACACGCGGAGAAAAAGAAAACCCCCGCACCTGGCGCGCACGTCGTACACCACGGGCCGCTCGAACCACGGCACCATCAGGTGCGTCCCCTCCTCGTAGACCTCCTCCTTGATGCCGAGGACGCGGTTGAACACGATGGCGCGGTGCCCGCCCTCGACGTTGAAGAGCGAGTTCGCCGCGGCCCACGCCAGCAGCCCGCCCGCGGCCAGCACGCGGGCGCCGGCGGCGGCGCCGGCGGCGCTAAACGGCAGGCCCGGCGGCATCGGCGGCGGCGGCGGGACGCTGGCCATCGTTCCGCGTGTTATTCGGCTTTGCAAGCACGTGCGGGGCCCGAGCTGCGTGCGCCGCGCTGCGGAGACCTCCCTTGTCGTTTGTCTCCGGCCGACGAACTCGAGGAAAGAGCGGCGGGCGGTGGCCGACTGTAGCGAGCCACAGAAAGACGCGTGCTATGATCGTGGGGGGGTGCGTGCGCGCGCGTGTGGGGGTTGTTTGCGTGTGTTGCGAGGGATGTGCGATGATGTTCTCGTGGTACGAGCGAGTGCTTGTTCGTTGGTTCTGATGTCCGTAGAGGAGACGAGAGGGCCCCTCGCAGAGGGGAGCAACGCTTTTGCCTTGATGATGGGAGGAGGAGGGGAGCCAAAAACAAAAAATGCACGCCTTCCCTCTCTCACAACCGACCAAACCGAACCGAGTGACCAGTGACCATGACGACCCGCCGCCCCGACGCTATCCCTCGTCCCTCCTCCTCCCACTGAACCGCGCACGCGGACGCGCAAAAGCGAGACGGCGATTGACGCGAGAAAAACGGGTTTGCGACGATGCTGAACCGCCGCGACTCGTCGAGCTCGATCGGCGAGCCGACGCCCGAGGCCAGCGCGCACGGCGGGGCCGTCATGCGACATATGCACCCGGACCACGGGCCCGTCCTGACGCACGCGTGCGCCAACATCGAGCTCAAAGGGGAGGTGAGGGAGACAGGGCCCGAAACCCCAAAGTTTTTGCCACCCGCCAATCGCTTTGGAGGGGGGGCAGGGGCGGCGTCAATTCCTCGTCTCGCGGGACACACACCTCGAGGACCTGCTCGACGCCCGCACGATCATTGGCCTCCGCCGGCCGCAGCAGTGCGGGTGGGGAGGGAAGGGGCCCACGTGCAGAGCAGAACGACGCGACACGGCCGCCCGTTTGGCCGCGCGCGCGCGTCGCCCTGTCGTTTTGTCGCCGAGCTGAAAACCAGCACCCAGCTTTCCGCCGTTTGGCCGCGCGCGCGCGTCGCCCTCTGTCGTTTTGTCGCCGAGCTGAAAACCAGCACCCAACTTTCCACCCCACCCCCTCTCAAAACAACAACAACAACAACACCAACAACAGGACGTCATCAAGGCCTACCCGCCCGCCGCCGGCGGCTGCTCCGCCCACCCCACCGCCATCCGCGGCGCCACCAACTCTGGCGGCGGCGGCGGCGGCAACGGACCGCAGTCTGGCGCCGCCGCCGCCGCCGCCGCCGCCGCCGCCTCGCTGCTGCCCGACGTGCCCGGCGCCGCCCTCTCGCCCGCCACGGGCCGCCCCTTCCAGCACCACCACGGCCTCTACGTCGTGGCCGACGGCCACAGCGGCAGCGAGTGCGCCGCCTTTATCGCCGCGGAGCTCCCGCGGGCGGTCCTCGCGCAATTGTCCCAAATCCCGCCGACCTTGCCGCCGCGGGACTGGGCCGACCAGGCCTCCGTGACCCGCTACGCGGCCGCCGTGCGGCGCGCCGTGGTGCACGCGGTCGCGGCCGTGGACGACGCGTGGGTGGACGCCGGCCGGGCGGGGCTGCTGGCGTCGCCCGAGGCGGCGATGAGGAGCGGGTCGACGCTGACGGCCGTGCTGGCTACCGGATGGCTGCTCACCGTCGCAAACGTGGGCGACTCGTCCGCCGTGGTGGACGCCGGCTGCGACGGGAGCGTGGCCGAGGCCACCACGTCGCACCGCCTGCAGGCGAGCCCGGACGAGCAGCGGCGGCTGCGGGCGGCGGGCGGCCTGCTCGCGCCGCTCGGGGCGCATCTGCAGGGGCCGGCAAAGCCGGGCGAACTGGGCGTGGGGCCGCTTCGGCTGTGGCCCGGGGGCGTGGCCGTCGGGCGGTCGCTCGGGGACCTGGACGCGGGCGAGCCGGGACTGGTGCTGCCGGTGCCGCACGTGCGGCAGCTGCTGCTGCTGCAGCGGTCGGCGGCGCTGCCCTGGGGAGCAGGGGGCGGCGCCGCGGGGGGCGGCGGCGGCGTCGGCGGCAGCGGCGGGAGCGGCGGCTGGGGCGGCGGCGGCGGGCCCGCGGCCGCGCTCTCGCCCACGTCGCCCCAGGCCATCGCGGCCGCGGCCTCGGTGCGCCCGACGGCCGCCCGCGTCATCATGGCCTCGGACGGCCTGTGGGACCTGATGTCCCCCGCGCGCGCGGCGCGCCTGGTCCGCGGGCTCGAGCCCGAGGCGGCGGCCGCCGCCCTAATCCGCGCCGCGGAGCTGGACAAGCGCCGGTCGGACGACGTGAGCGTCATCGTCCTGGACGCCGTGCCCGCCGCGGGCGCCTTCGCCGCCCCCGCCAAGCCCGGGCAGGGCTTCCTGCGGCGCAGCCTGTCGCTCACGCTGCAGCAGGGGGGCTCGTTCGCGCGCAGGAGCCTCGGGGCGCTGACGTCGCGGACGAGCGGCGAGTTTGGCCCCGGCGGCGGCGGCGGCGGCGGCGGCGGCGGCGGCGCGGGCAACGGCGGCGGCGGCGGCGGCGGCGCGGGCAACGGCGGCGGCGGCGGCGGCGGCGGCGGCGGCGGCGTCTGGGGCGGCCCGGGCCCGGCCGCCGCCCCGGCGACGACGGCCTCGGCCCTGTCGCGCACCAAGTCGTTCGCCGAGCTGGCGGCGGCGGCGGCGGCCGCCGCCGAGGCCGCGGGCGAGGGCGGCGGGCGCAGGGGCGGCGGCGGCGGGCTGTTTGCCTGCTGCTTTGGCGGCGGCGACGACGACGAGGCGCCGTTGCCGCCGCCGCCGCCGCCGCCGCCCCCTCCCCCGCCGTCGCTCCCGGACCCCACCGCCGCCGAGCCGGGCGCCTCCCACTCGGCGGGCCGCGTCCACTCGCGCATGCTCATGCGCGCGCACAGCGGCGCGCAGCACGGCGCCCTCTCCGCCTCGGCCTCGGGCGGCGCGCTGTCGTCGCCGGCGTCCGGAGGCGGCGCCGGCGGCGCCAAAGGGCCCTCGCCCTTCTCGACCATGCTTGACCCCGCGGCGGCGGCGGCCCTCGCCTACGACCGCAGCGTGCGCGGGGGCAGCGCCGGGGGGGGCGGCGGCGGCGGCGGCGGCGCGCCCCTCTCCTCCACCGGGGGCGGGGGCGGCGACGCGAGCGTGCGGGGGGCGGGGGACGCGCGCGCCGCGCTCCTGGCGAGCGGCCACCCAGAGGCGGGCGGCGCGGCGGCGGCGGCCAACGGCGCGGCGGTTGGCGGCGGCGGCGGCGACGGCTCCGGGCGCAGCGGCCGGCTGTCGATGCTGCCCGCCCTCCCCGTGGAGATCGCGCACGAGGACGGCATCGTGACGTTCCCGCGGCTGGCGGCCACGCTGCGGCGCCTGGCGCCGCCGCACCCGGGCGGAGGAGGGGGGTCGGACGGCGAGGGCAGCGGCGGCGGCGGCGGCGGCATGGGACGGCGCCCGAGCGGCGAGGCCCGGCGCAAGGCCGGGCGCAAGGGCGTCGCGTTCGCCGACGACACGGGCGCCGGGTCCCCGGACGCCGCGGCGCTGGCCGAGGGTGAGGAGGAGGAGGGCGTGCCGCTGTCGGACATGAAGGCGCTGAGCGGGAGCAGCGGGCGGGGGGGGGCAGGAGGAGCAGCAGGGGGGGCCGGGGGCGGGGCGGGTTCGGCGGCGGCGGCGGCGGCGGCCGGCGGCGCGTCCCCGTCGTCCGGCCGCCCGGGCCGGACGACGGCCAAGGGCGACTACACCGTGCACGGCGGCTCGGTTGCGCACGTCTTCCAGGGCGAGGACAACTCGTGGCACACGGGCGCGTCCTTGCACGGCGCCAACAACAACAACAGCAGCGGCAGCGGCGGCGGCGGCGGCCTCGCTCGGGCGCCCTCGGGCGGCGGCGGCGGCGGCGGCGGCGGCGGCCGCGCGGCGGTGGCGCTGGCGGTGGCCAAGGAGGAGGAGGAGCTCGAGGCGGCGGCGGCGGCGGCCGCGGCTCCGGGCGGCTCCGCCGGCGCGGCCGCGGTCCCGGCCGGCAGCAAGGTGACGTGACGCGCCGCCGCAAGAGGACTTTTTCTATTTTTAGTGGGCTCTTTTTTTTTTCCTTCCCCGCGCGCCGCCCCTTTCTTCCCGCCGCCGCCTGAATCGCCGCGAGAGGGGGGCGCCGCTGGGCGGGGGGGGCGGGCGTTTCTCCATTTTTGTTCTCCATTTTTGTTCTCCATTTTTGTTCTCCATTTTTTTTCTTCGCGACGCCCATTTCATTTGCTCTCTCTCGAGGGGCGAGCAGCCCTCGCGCGCTCGCGCGACTCGCGACCAGCGACTCGCCGCTCGCCCCCCTGCCAGCCACCCCGTATAAGCATACGCCTTGACCGCACGCAGCCCCCAGCGCCGCCGCCGCCGCCGCCGCCGCCGCCGCCGCCGCCCGCTGCGCGCGCTCCGCGCCCCCCTCTCGACTTTTTTGCCCGTCTGCGATCCAACGGCGCCGACCCCTTGTTTCATTCCCTCTCGGGCGTCGTCCTCCGAACGAACAAGCGCGCGCCTGCCGGCTCGCGTCGACGGACGCGAGCGTGATAGGGGCGGCTCCGCTGCCCCGGGTCTCTCATTCTAGTGGCACGCGCGCACCCCCCCCCCCACCCTTGTAACTTATCTTGTTCGGTTTTCGTTTTTTGCTCCGCTCGTGTTTTTTGTCTTTCCTTCTCGAGACAAGATGGAAAATAACAAAATAAAAAATATCTACACATCACTAATCAGCGCAGCAGCGGCGACGACGCAAAGCCGAGCTGCAGCCCCGGGCGCGCGCGGTCGCCCGGGCGGGACGCGAGCACCCACGCCCAGTTGGCCTCGAAGCGGCCCGCGGGCGTCGGCACCACCAGGCCCAGGCCGGCGGACCAGCGGAAGGCCGAGGCGGCGTCGGCGGCGCGGCGCGCGACGGCCGACGCGAGCGACGGCGGGCCGCCGCCGCCAGCGCCGCCGCCGCCGCCGCCAGAGAGCAGCGCGCACGTGCCCCCGTTGACAAAGGCGTGGAGGCGCACGTTGAGCGCCTCGGCCAGGGGCGCGCCCGGCAGCCACTCGAGGGCGGCGAAGACGGACGCGTACAGATCGCCGCCCAGGGCGTCGCGGGGGGGCGCGCCGCCGCCGCCGCCGCCGCCGCCGCCGGCCGCCGCCGCCCCCGCGCCGGCCGCGCCCGGCATCGGCCTCCGCTCGTCCGAGGGCCCCGCGCCGCGCCAGTCGAAGCCGCGCAGCGAGTCGGGGCCGCCCAGGAAGAAGCGGTCGGCGATGCACGAGGGGCGGTCCCACCAGGCGCGCGCGCCAGGGGCGCCCCCCCCAGGGGTCGCCGCCGCCGCCGCCGCCGCCGCCGCGCCGCCCCTCTTGCCGGCGGCGGCCGAAGCCGCCGGCGCCGCCACGGCCGGCGGCTGCCACGGCAGCAGCACGCCGCCCGACGCGGCCAGCGACAGCGACAGCTTGCCCAGGCGGTAGGGAGAGATGCTACTGCCGCCGCCGCTGCCGCTGCCGCTGGCGATGGTGGCGGGGGGGCGTGCCTCGGCCGCGCCGCCGCTCTCCCCCGGGGCCGCCGCCGCCGCTTGCCCGCCCGCCCCGGCCGCCCCGGCCGCCGCCGCCTCGCCGCCGCCGCCGCCGCTTTGCGAAGAGTCAGGAGCCTGCGAGGACGCGAACGAGTCGCCGCCCGCCTCGTCCAGGTCGGCCAGTTCCTTGCTCAGCGCCCAGTCCACCCCGGCCTTGGCGAAGCGCCCGCGCGCGGGGATGCCCGGCGCCAGCCCTCCCAGCTCGGCGCTCCACCGCAGCGCCCAGCCGTCCTCTGCCGCCGAGCCGCCGGCGACGCCGGCAAAGCCCGCGCAGTAGCCGTGCTCCGACCCCGCCGCCGCGCCGCCGCTGCCGCCGCCGCCGCCGCCCCGCGCCCCGCCGCCGCGCCGGTCGACGAGCGCCTGCCACGTCAGCCCCGCGCGCAGCGCGTCGCCGAGCTGCGCCCGCACGCTCCGGCCGGCGGCGGCCGAGCCGTCCGACAGGTTCATCCAGCCGAGGGTGCAGCCGACCGAGTGGACGGCGTCCGCGGGGGGGAGCAGCGCGCCGACGAGGGCGCCGAGGAGGGGGGTGACGCCGCCGCCGCCGCCGCCGCCGCCGCCGTCCCCGTCGGCCCCCCTCGGCGGCGGCGGCGGCGGAGGAGGGGGCACCCGGCCGCCGTCGACACGCCCACGTAGACGCCGCGCAGGGACTCGGTGAAGGACGACCAGTGCTGCATGTTGCGCACGGTCTGGAACAGGCGCACCTCGGGCGTGAGGCGGCGGCCCGGCGGCTCCTCCCCGTGGCATCCCTGCCCGCCGCCGCCGCCGCCGCCCGCCGCGCCGCCCGCCGCCCCGCCGCCGCCGCCAAACCACGCCCGTGCGGGCGGCAGCGCCCGCGGCTGCCGCCAGCCCAGCGCGAACTCGCTCGAGTTGCGCTGCCCCCACTCGGCCGTCGCGCGCCACTGGTCCGCGAGGCCCAGCGGCCCGCGCGCCTCGGCGCAGCCCTCGACGGACGCCTCGCCGCCGGCGCCGACAAAGGCGCCGCCGCGGGCGGACCACCAGCGGCGCTCGCGCAGGCGCAGGCGGACGGTGCAGGCGCCCGGGACGTCCTTTTTGGTTTTGTTTGTTTTTGTTTTTGTTTTTGTTTTTTTGTTTTGGTTTTGGTTGGGGGAGGGAGGGGGTCGTTTGGTTTCGGTGGGTCCCGTTTTCGTTTTTAAGAGGCGTTTGGAAGAAGTGAGAGAGAGAGAGCAAGGAAGGAAGAAAAAAAAGAAAAACGCGTCCCCTCGGCATGCCCGCCGCCCGCCGCCCGCCGCTGCAGAGCTTCTTTTTTGACTCCTCCGTCCGTCCGCGCTCTCTCGTCGGAAAGTCCCCAGCGCCCCCCCTCTCCTGTCCGCCTGCTCTCTTTCACCTGCGGCTCCCCGTCGAGCTCGGCCCACGCGTCGTCGAACGCCTCTGTCGCCCGCAGGTTGAGCACCGCCCTCTCGAGCGCCGCGTGCAGCGCCTCGAGCGTCGGCGGCGCCGACAGAACGGCGCGCAGCTCGCTGTCCAGCACGGACGCGCGCGTGCGCAAGGGGACCTGCTCGTAGCCGGAAGACGACGGGGACGGCGATGAGGGCCCCGTGCCGTCATTGTCGGGCGGGGGGGCGATCGGGGCGACGCCGGCCGTGTCGATCGCGTACACCTCGAGCGGTGCGGACTTGACGCGGGCGTACAGCGCGCGCAGGCCCTCGCGCTGCTGCTGCTGCTGACGCGGCGGCTGCTCTGGCTCTTGCCGCTGCTGCTGCTGCTGATCGCCGCCGCCCCCCTCGTCGTCGCCTGCCATGGTGATGGCGACGGAAGGAGAAGGAGGAGGAGGACAAGGGGTGGTTTTTTTCAAGCCCTCTCTCTCCTTCTGCTTTTGGGATCCCCTCTCACTCTCGAGCTAGGACGGTGGAAAAGACAATGGATCGAGATGATGGGGTCGGGCAAGTACTCGGTCAACTTGCTGCCAGGGGCGCAGCGCAAAATGACGGGCACCTTCCACGTCGCGCGGCGACGGCGGGCCGCGGCGTCGTCGGCCAAGCGACGCCGGCCGGTAGTCGCGGAAACGATCTGATGGCGACGACGCGGTGGCAAGGGAGTGATGGGGCTTCGTGCGCGCGGGCTCTCGAGAGAGAGAGAGACAGACAGAGACAACAAGATCCAACCGGTCACAGCACCGCGAAAGACCACGGACCTTTTTACACACGGGCGAGCGGGGGAGACACGAAAGGGCGGGCCGCGGGAAGCCGGCAAACGCCGCTCCGACATGCGGAAAAACAAAACGTGGCAGGCGCACGCTGCGCGCTCCGAGAGATTTTTTTTTGAAAAAGGGCACTTTTTTCACCCCTCGCGCTCTCACACTCCTGGCTCAGGCCGCCCCGGCAAGGCGCGCGCCCCGCGCCCTCAACCTCTCTTCACGACACTCACGCCGAATCGGCGGGGGGGGCGGCGGCGGCGGGCGCAGCCCCGGCGGCAGCAGGCGCAGCCTCGGCGGCAGCGGCGGGCGCAGCCTCGGCGGCGGCGGGCGCCGCCTCGGCCGCCTTGGCGGCCTCGTCGGCGGCCTTGGCCTCGTCGGCGGCCTTGGCCTCGGCCGCGGCCTTGGCCGCCGCCTCGGCGGCGGCCGCGGCCGTGGCCGCCACCTCGGCCTCCGCCTTGGCCTTGGCCTCGGCCTCGGCCGCGGCGGCCGCCGCGACGACGGCCGCCTCGGCGGCCGCGGCCGCGGCGACGACGGCCAGCGCCGCGTCCTTGGCCGCCTGCAGCGTCTTTGCGTCCGCGACGTTCATCGCGATGGCTTTCGCGCCCAGCAGCTCGCGCAGGCGCGCGTTCTTGCCCTGGCGGTCGCGCAGGTAGTAGAGCTTGGCGCGGCGGACGCGGCCGCGGCGGGTCACCTCCACGGAGCCGAGCACCGGGGCGTTGACCGGGACTGTCAGCTCGACGCCGACGCCCTGGAAGACGCGCCGCGTCGTGAAGGTCTCGGCGGCGCCGGCGCCGCTGGTCGCGATGACCGTGCCCTCGACGCGCTGCGTGCGGGTCTTGCCCTTGCCCTCCTGCACGAGGACGCCGAGGCGCACGCCGTCGCCGACGCGGATGTGCGGGAGGCCGGGCTTTTGCTGCGCGGCGATGAGGCCGTCGACCAAGGGGGCGAGGCCGCGCAGGGGGCCGCCCGCGCGGACGGCGACGCAGCGCGCGCGGGAGGGGGCGGCGGCGCGGCGCGACGGGGCCGAAGACGACGACGCCGGGAGGGCGGCGCTCGACCGCTGCTGCAGCATCGTGAGTTGAGGGGCCTTGGCGCGTCTCGCTTTGCCGCTGTTCTCTGGCTTTGGGGCGGGGGGGTGGCCGCCGGCCAATGAAAGAGGGCGCGCGCGCGGGCTGCTGAGCTCGTTCGATGCGGTGCTCGCGGGCGATGGGGAGATGCGCGTCGTGAGATCGGGATGGCGGGGGCGTGTGTTGCCGCGGGGCTGTGAGGGAGCCAGGGAAGAGGCGCAGGAGGAAGGAGGAGGGGAGGGAGAGAGAGGGGGGAGGCAGCATTGGAGGTGCCAATTGCCAATTGCCTTTCTGCGATTCAAGGAGAAACACGTGCTGCCTCTCCCCCTCCCTCCACACGGACCCACTAGCTTGCTCCCCAGATCGCCGATCCTCGACAGTGCGCCGCTAGCTGGCGCCGCGCGCAGCGCCAAGGAGACCCTCTTGTTTCCCAGCGGGGCGCGACAAAAAGTTTCCTCTCATGGCTCACGACAGCAGGTGAACGCAAAAACATGCGCCGATCGCATCACAAGGCGGGCGAAGCGTGGTAGAAAGTACGCAGCAGCAACAGGCCTAGGGCGGACGCGATGTACAGCCGCGCGCGCCCGGCCAGCGAGGAGGAGGCGGCCGGCGGGGCGGGCAACGGCGCGGCGCCCGGGCGGCACGGGCGCGCGGCGCGCGCCCGCAGCGCGGCCGTCGCCCGGGCACCTCCCCCCGGCCGGCAGCAGCCGCCGCAGCAGCACCCGGCGGCGGCGCCCTCCCTCCGCCGCCGTCGCCGCCTGGTCCTCGTGGCCCTGGCCGCCGCCGCCGCCCTGGCCGTCGTCCTCGTCAGCTCGGCCGCCCTCGGCGGCCACAGCGGCGGCGGCAGCGGCGGCGGCGGCGGCGGCGCTGGTGGCGTCCCGCCGCCCGCTGCCCCCTCCTCCTCCTCATCGTCCTGGCTCCGCCTCTTCCGGGGCGGGCCCGCCCCGGACGACGCCGACCAGCCCGCCACGGCCCTCGCGCTGCACAAGCGCGAGGCCGCGGGGGGGGGCGGCGGGGCCGCCAAGCACCGGGGCTGGGGGTGGGGCGGCGGCGGCGGCGGCGGCGGCGGCGGCGGCGGCTGGTTTGGCGCGGCGGCGGCGGCGGCGAGGCGGCGGCGGCGGCGGCGGGGCGGCGCGCCGCCGACGCGCGAAGAAATCGATTACGCGGAAATGGCCCTGTTTGCGCGCAACGCCTCGTACCTGACGGCCGCCGAGGCGGGCCGGTGGCAGCGCGAGATGCGCGCCCTGGCCGCGGCCATGGCCGGGCCGGGGGCCCAGTTCCGCGACCCGCTGCTGCGCGCGGCGCTGGCGGCGGCGGCCGGCGGCGGCGGCGGCGGAAGCGCAAGCGGCGGCAGCGGCCGCCGCCGCGTCGGCGGCGGCAACGGCCTCCCGTCGCTGCTCTGGCTGCCGCCGCCGCCGGCGGGCCCCGCGAGCGCGCTCGTGGCCGCCGTGGTCGCCGCGCGGGTGGCCCGCGCCGACCGGCTCCTGGAGCTCGCGGCCAGGGCCGCGGCGGGCGGCGGGCTCCTCGAGGTCCTGGAGCAGCGGCTGCTGCCCCCGGGCGGTCCGGGCGGCGGCGGCGGCGGCGGCGGCGGCGGCGGCGCCAACGGCGGCGGCTTTCGTGCGCTGGAGGCGTCTCTCGGGCCGCGGGTGGCGCCGGCGCTCCGCGGCGCGCTCGCCGGGCGCGAGGCGGCCTCCCGGGCGTGCGCGCTGTCGGCGGCGACGGTGGTCCTGGCCGGGGACCTCGCGGGCCGGCGGGTGACGTGCGCGCCGGCGACGCGCGGGCGGCGGCCGGCCGGGGCCGAGGCGGAGGGCGGCGGCCGGGGCGCAGGAGGGGCGGGGGCGGCGGCGGGTTGGGCGGCCGGCGGCGCGCCGGCGGAGGCGGCGGCGGCGGCGGCGGCGTCGGCGGGCGGCCGCGCGCTCGAGCCCGCCTCCCGCCTGCGCCCCGCGGGCGAGGGGTCGGGCCTCCCCGCGGCGCGGTCGGCGGCCAGCGGCCCGGGCCTCCTGGGCCTGCGGGGCGGGCGGGTGTGCGACGTCGCGGCCTATGTGGCTGCGGCCGGCGGCGGCGGCGGCGGCGGCGGCGGCGGCGGCTCGGCAGCGGACGGGGGGACGGGGGCGGCGGCGGAGGGCGGCGGCGGCGGCAGCGGCGGCGGCGGCGGCGGCGGCGATTTAAACGAAAACCGCGGGGCCCGGGCGGCCACCGCCGCCGCCGCCGACGGCGAGATCGAGGCCCAGTCTTGGCCGAGCGACGACCTGGGCGGGCCCTTTGACGGGCGGCGGCGGCGGCGGCGGCGGCGGCGCTTGCGGCAGCGGCAAGGCGAGGAGGAGGGCGAGAGGGAGATGGAGGGGAAGGCGCCGCCAAGGCAGGCGCAGCAGCAGCAGCAGCGGCAGCGACCGGCGGCAACAGCAGCGGCAGCAGCAGCGGCAGCAGCCGAGGAGCGCAGAGAAACAGCGGCCGTTGGCACGGCGGCCGCGGCGGCAGCAGCGGCGGCTGCGGCGGCCAACACGGCGGCAGACGCGGCGGTGGCCGAGGCGGCGGCGGCGGCGGCGGCGGCGGCGGCGGCCGCGCCGCCGCCGGCGCTCGCGCGGCAAGGGGCAGACCTTGCCTCGGCGGCCGCCGCCCGCAGCGCCGAGGCCGGGACGCCCCCCGGCTCCGGGTTTGCGCGCCGCACCGCCCTGCTGCTGTGGCCGTCCCCCCTGGCGCTCGACGGCGCGTCGGGCGGGGGAGGCGGGGTGGCGCAGGCGGCGGCGTGGGAAGCGGCGTGGGCAGAGGGCGGCGGCGGCGGCGGAGGCGGCGGCGGCGAGCCCGACAGCAGCGGCGGCGGCGGCGGCGGCGCCAAGGCCAGCCCAGCGGCGGCGCTCGCGGCCGAGACGGCGGCCCTGCGCTCCCCCTACGCCCCCTTGCTGCGGCGGGCGGCCCTCGAGCGCCTGGCCCCCCTGTCGGCGCTGAGCGCCGGCGCGCCGGAGGTCTCTGCGGACCTGCGGGCGGCGGCGGCGGCGGCGGCGGCGGCGGCCGCGGCCGCGGCAGGGGAGGAGGGCGGCGGCGAGGGCGAGGCGGCCGCGGCGGAAAGCCGACCCGAAGCGGCGGCGCAAGGGGGGCGCCAGAGGGAGGAGGAGCAGGACCTCGCGGCGTTGCTCCCGCCCGTGGACTCGGCCCTGCTGTCCCGCGTGCTCCTCCCCCTGCTGCGGCCCGGCGACGTCGCCGTCCTCTCGGCCGCGGGCGCGGGGCTCGAGGCGGCGCTGCTCGCGGCGGGCGGCGCCGTCGGCGGCGGGCAGGGCGGCGGCGGACAAGGTGGCGGCGCGAATAGCGGCGGCGGCAGCAGCGGCGGCGGCGGCAGCGGCGGCAGACAAGGCGGCGGCAGAAAAGGCGGCGGCGGCGCCATCGTGGCGATCGAGCACGACCGCCAGCTGCTGCAGCTGTGCGCCGCCAACGCCGCCGTCAACGGCCCCCTGGCGATCGAGCACGTCGTTCCTGTGCTCGGGGCGCTGGCCGCGGTGCCGGGCAGGCTGGACGGGCGCCTGCTGGGCGGCGGCGGCGGCGGCGGCGGCTCGGCGCGGGCGGGCGGCGGCGCCGGCGCCGGCGGCCTGCCGCCCGACGCGTGGGCGGCGGCGGCCGACGCCGCGGCCGACGCGGCCGCCGACGCCGCCGCCGACGAGGCGACGTTCGCGTCGCTGTCCGTCCCCGCGGCCGCGAGCGCCGCCTTTGCGCGCGCCGCGCTGCTCGCCGACCGCGCGGCGGCCCTGTACGCCACGCGCGTGTCGCTGCCGCTGCTGCTGCCGCCGGCAGGGGTCGGCGGCGGCGGCGGCGGCGACGACGACGGCGCTTGGGGCGTCGGCGGCGGCGGCGGCGGCGGCGGCGGCGGCGCCCTTGCCCCAAAACCAGGGCCGCAGCAGGAGAACGAGGACGCTCGCTACTGCGCGGGCGCGCAACACGCAGCCGTGTGCGCCCCCGGCCTGGCGCTCGACGCCGCGCCGCTCAAGAGCCTGCGGCTGCTGCGGCTGGGAAGCGGCGGCGCGCCTGCGCGCCTCGCGCTCTTCGGGGCGCGGGCGACGCTGCGGCGGCTGCTGCCGGTCGTGGTGGTGGACGCGGGCGTGGCCGGGGGAGATTTTGAGGAGGAGGCTGGGGCGGCGGCAGGGGGGGAGGGCGGCGGCGGCGGCGGCGGGGCAGAGGCATCCCAGGCGGAGGGGGGGGGCGGCGGAAAGGCGGCCGGCAACGACGATGACGCCGCCGCCGACGCCGACGACGCCGCCTCTGCCGCGATGGGCGTCGCCCGCGCAGCCATGGGCGTGGCCGTCGGCACGGCCGACCCGCTCGCCCACTCGGAGCAGGACCTGGGCCGCCGCCTCCGCAGCCGCCGTGCGCTGCAGCTGCGCGAGGCCGCGCCCGTCACGGCCGAAGACGAGCGCGCGGCCGTCGCCTCGGGCGCCTCGTCCGCCGCCGCCTCGGCCGCCGCCGCCGCCGCCGTCGGCGCCGCGGCGGCGGCGCCCCTCCTGCTCCCCGCGGCCGACGCGCGGGACGCGTGGCTGCCGATCGGGCAGGCGGTCGCGGAGCGCGGCGCGGCCACGGTCCGCGTCGCCGGCGGGCTCGCCAACAAGCTGGCGCCCGACCTGATCGTGGCCACCCCCCAGACGCGCGGCGGCGGCGGCGGCGGCGGCGGCGGCGGCGGCGGCGGCGGCGGCGGCGGCGGCGGCCCCTCCTCGCTGGCGCCGCCGGCGGCGGCGCCGGGCGGCGAGTTTTCCGGCCCGGGCGACGCGCGGGGGCAGGCCGACCTCGCGGCCCTGCTCGCCGGCGGGGCCCGTTCGGTGGGGCGCCACTGGGCGCCGCGCCGCGACGGCGAGCCGCCGCGCGCCGCGCCCGAGTCGGCGGCCGCGTCGGCGGCGCTGGCCGCCGCCGCCGCGCAATGGGGCGATGGCGGCGGCGGGGGGGCGCCGCCGCGGCCGCCGTCGCCAGCCGCCGCCGCCGCCAATGCCTTCCGCTGGCGCGCCTATCTGCGCGGCCTGGGGTACAGCCGCGCGTCCGGGCACGCCGCCGAGGGCCGGGTCGAGGTGTGGCTGCCTCCCGGGGTGGAGATGCCGGCGTTGGCGGGGTGAGGCGAATGTGCGATGATGAAGAGTCATTTACTAACCTTTTCTTTCAAATTCTTTTTTCTTTCCACACGAGAGCGGCGAGAACGACCGAAAAATGCAAAAAAAAAAAGAGGCAAACGCCGAAAGTAAACCTCAAACCACCCTCGCCCGCCGAAACCCAGATGTATCGCCTCGCCTCAACCCGTCGCTTCTGTCACCGCCGCCCGCTCCTCGGGCACGGCAAGCAGCGCCGCGCGCTCGGCCGGGCGCCACGGCCGGCAAAAAGGGGAAGGGCGGGGGGCGGCCGCCGCCGCCGAGGCCGCCGCGCCAGACGAGGCAGCAGCTTCGGCCGCGACCGCCGCGGCCCCCCCGCCCAGGGTGCGCTGCTTCGCGGCGCCCGACCAGCGCCCGGCGCTCGATCCCAGGGGCTGGACCTCGGACGACCCGCGGCGCAGCGAGGCCGCGCACGCCCGCCGCCACAGGAGGCGCGGGTCGGCCGGCGCCTTGGCCCCCGCCGCCGCCGCCGCCGCCGCCGCCGCCTCGCCGCCCTTCTCCTCTCCCTCCTGCCCCTCCTCCTCCCCCGGCGCCGCCGCCGGCCGCCACCGCCACACCCCCGGCACGAAAAGGCCCCTGTGCCCCGCCGCGGCGTGCGCGGCGGACAGGGCGGCCGAGCGGTGGGCGTCGAGGGCGGCGCGCGCGGCGGCGGCGGCGACGGCGGCGGCGGCCGCCGCGGACGACAGTGAGTCTTCGCCGCCGTCGGCGCCGTTGCCCGGCGCATGGTCGCCGCCGCCGCCGCCGCCGGGCTTGTGGTGGTGGTGGTGGTGGTGGTGGCGCTGCCGCCGCCGGCGCGCGAGGCTCCTGGGCGTGAGCGCCGCCACGCCGCAATCCGACAGGCACTCGCGCTCCTCGGCCCGCTCGAGCGCGAGCGAGGCCGCCGCCGCGTCTGCCGCCGCGTGCGCCGCCGCCGCCTGCGCGGCCGCCGCCGCCGCGCCCTCGCCCTCCGCCCGCCACATGGCCCCCGCCGCCCGCCCCTCGAGCGCGACGGCCAGCGCGCGCTCCGCCCGGCCCCTGTCCCCGGCCGACTGGCGCGGATCTCCTTGCTCGTACGCCAGGAGCGGGGCCAGGAGGCTGGCGAGGCAGAGGCCGTTGCCGCCGCCGCCGCCGCCGCCGCCGTTCCCGCCGCCGCCGTCGTCGCCGGCGGTTAGGAGCGGCGGCAGCGGCGGCGGCGGGCAGCGCGCCGCGCGAGCTGCCCGCCTACGCGCCAGCCTGTGCACGCGCAGCCTCGCGCGCCACCGCCGCTGCACGCGCATCACGGTCACGGCCACGGCGAAGCTCAGCGCCTCGTCCTGCCCGCCCGCGGCGCCGCCGCCGCCGCTTTTGTCACCACCGCCGCCGCCGCCGGTCCCGCCGCCGCCGCCGCCGCTCCCGCTCCCGCCGCCGCCACGGTCGCTCGTCAGTTGCCTCGGCCCGAGCCCCCCGCCTCCTCCCCCTCCTCCTCCCCCGTTGTGCAGCGCCCGCGCGGCCAGCCGCTCCAGCTGCGCGCGCAGGGCTCCCTCTGGCAAGGCCGCCTCGCCCGCGAGGCCGCTGCAGCGCCGCACTAGCTCGTAAGCCGTCCTCTGGAAAGGGACGCGGCCGGCGCCGGCGCCGGTGGCGGCGGCAGCGGCAGCGGACGCAGACGCAGACGCGGCGGCGGCGGCGGCGGCGGCGGCGGCGGCGGCGCGCCCGGAGCGGCGGCCGGTGAGCGGGCCGCCACCGTCGCCGAGGAAGCGCTTCGAGGGCGGCACCTGGGGCATGACGAGGGGGATGTCCAGGTCGTAGACGAAGCGCAGGACGTCGCGGCCGCCCGCGCGCGGGCCCAGGCCCAGCGGCGGAGGGAGCCTGCTTTGCTTGTTTTTTTTGGTTGTTTTTTTTGTGCGTGCAGGTCCCGGCGCGTCGTTCGTCGGTGAAAAAAAAGGCCGATCGACATCGCGCGAGCGACAACGCAAAGAAGAAAAAACCCCACCATCCCCCGCCAAAAACCCACCAGCCATACCAATCCCCCCAACACAAGAGACGAAACCCCACCTCAGCAGCAGCGCCTCCAGGTCCCGCGCGTCCACCGTGCCCGTGCCGTCGTCGTACTCAGCCCACAGCGCCGCAAAGGCCGTCAAGTCGGTTGGCCGCAGCCGCCAGCCCTCCTGCATAGACAGGGCGTCGAAGGCCTCGAGCACCACCGCGGTAAAGAGGTTGAGCATGATGACCGAGACCAGCAGGACAAAGGACAGGAGAAAGGGGATGGCGGCCCAGGCGGGGACGGGCGGGGCGCAGGGGGGGCGCGGGTCGCGGCGGGGCGGGTAGGTGGCGGCGGCCGCGGACGAGAGGAAGGCAGTGGCGTCGGAGGCGGCGGCGGCGGCGGCGGCGGCGGCGGAGGGCGAAAGAGGCGGCGAAAAGGGGGCGTCGAGCGACAGGGCGTCGCAGCCCGGCGCGGGGGACACGAGCGACTCGAGCAGGTCCGACCAGTTGTCCGCCGTGGCCACGCGCGACAGGGTCAGCAGCGCCCCCCAAAAGGTCTCGAAATTCGCGTGCGCCCCGATCGCGCCTGCGCGCCTCGCCGGCGCCCAGGGCGACGCCGGCCGGCCGCCGCGCCCGAACAGCAGCACCGCCGCGTAGGCGTAGGCAAACAGCAGCAGACCCACCAGGGCGCCCACGTTGGCGAAGGCCGGCAGCGCCGCGACCAGGGCGCCCGTGAGGCTCCGCGCGCCGCGCATGCCGCGCGCGAGCTTGAGCACGCGCGCCAGGCGCACGAGCCGCAGCAGCACCTGCACCTGCAGCAGCCACGCGGGCGCCGGCGCCGGCGAGGATAAGTCACCGCCGCCGCCGCCGACGATCGCAAGGTCGCCGCCGCCGCCGCCGCCGCCGCCGCCGCCGACGACGACGACAGCGGCCGTCCCCCCGCCCCCCGCCTCCCCCGCCCCCGCGCGCCGCCCCACCCCCGCCGCCGACATCGCCACGTCCGCCACGCCCGCCGCCGCCAGCAGCAGGTCCAGCCGGTTCCACCCGCTCGCCAGGTAGAGCCGCCCCCCCAGCGCTGCCAGTTTCACGCCCGCCTCTGCGACGAACGCCGCCGAAAACGCACAATTGGCCCTCTCGGCGGCGAGCGCCAGCCCCGGCGACTCGCCGTGGTGGCGCGCCGCCATCAGCACGACGTTGGCCGCCACGACCAGGGCCACGAGCGCCTCGAACCGGCGCGAGCGCACGGCGCGGGCCAGCGCGCGGCGCCAGGGGGCGCGCGGCGGCGGCGCCGAGAGAGGGCGCTTCAGCTGTAGCGCCGCCCGCCACAGCGCCGCCCACTCGCGCTGCTGCGACGTCAAGAAGGCCGAGCCGGCCTCGGAGGCCTGCCGGATGCGCGCAAACTGGTGGAAGACCACGCCGACGTAGAGGTTGAGTAGGGTGTAGGAGACGACCACCGCAAAGGCGGTGAAGTAGAGGAAGCCGGGCCAGGAGAGCCGGAGGGAGGGCTGCAGCTGCGGCGGCGGCGGGGGCGGGGCCGCTAGGGGCGCCGGCGTTATCGTCGTCGCTGTTGTCGCCGCCGCCGCCGCCCGCGCCGCCCGCGCCGCCCGCGCCAGGGCCTCTGCGCGCTGCTCGGCCGCGTCCCGCAGCACGGGCGCGGTCAGCACGGCGTCGAACGTGGCCGCGTACCCGTTGAGCGTGGCCGCCACCACGAGCGTCAGCAGGGCCGAGCCCACGTTGTCAAAGTGGAGCGGCGAGCCGTTGCCCCAGGAGCGGCGCGCGACAAGCAGCGGCGGCGGCGGCGGCGGCGGCGCAGACGGCGCCGTCGACAGACCGCCGCCGCTCGCGCCGCCGGCCGAGCCCGGGCTCGCCGGCGGCAGCCACGACGACGCGTCTCCCACGCCCGGGCCCCACGTCGCGAGCGCGGTCGCCCGGCGCGCGGCCTGGTAGGCGGACGCGGAGAGCTCTGCCGCTGCCGTGGCGTTGGCGTTGGCGGCGGCGGCGGACTCAGGGCCGGCGGCGGCGCCGCCCGCGGCGGCGGCCGCGACGGAGAACAGTGCGACGGAAAACAGGCCCAGCCCCTCGACTGGCGCGTGCGAGCCCAGCGCCGGGCTGCCCACGCCGCCCAGGGCCACCGCGAGCGCTGGGGGAGGCAGCAGCCCCGTCACCGCCCCGCCGTCGCCCGACGAAAAGTCGGCGAGGCGCGCCTCCTGTGGGGCCGGCGGCGGCGGCGCAAAGACGACGCCGCCGCCGCCGGGGGACCCACCACCGCCGCCGCCAAACCCACCACCGCCGCCGCCGCCGCCGCCGACCGCCACCTCCCACGGCGCGAACCACCCCGCGCACGCCGACCCCTCCCCTCCAGGTCCGGGCAGCACCGACGGGTCGCTGCAGCGCCCCGCCCCCCCGCCAAACAGCTGCACGCCGAGGATCGCGAAGAGCAGCAGAAAGAGCAGCAGCACGAGCGACACGCCGCCCACGGCGGCGACGCTCAGCGCCACGGAGCGCAGCACCAGGCGCACGCCGCGCGAGCGGCCGAGCAGGCGCAGGGGCTTGAGCGCGCGCAGGGCGCGCAGGGCGCCGAGCCACGCGGGGGAGGCCGGGGCGTCGTCGTCGTTTTCGCTGGATGAGGACGGAGAAGGAGGAGACGACGCGTCGCCGCCGCCCGTCGTCGCGGCCACTGTCGCCGCCCGCGCCGCCCGCGCCGCCCGCGCCGCTGCAGCCGTTGCCGCCGCCGCCCTCTCGGCGATGGCCTCGGCGGCCAGCTGCGCCGCCGACGCCGCCAGCACGAGCGCGTCCACCTTGTTGGACGCGCCCCCGGGACCCGACCAGTAGCCCCGAAAGGTGGAGGCGGCCACCTTGACCGCGGCCTCGGCGCCAAAGGCGGCGGTGAATCCCACGTCGAGCCAGTGGAGCAGGCGCGCGCGGGCGCGGCCGCGGGCGTAGGGGTCGTCGGCGCCGTGGGCGTCGGCGGCGGCGGGGAGCGCCGACGCGTCGTGTGTCGTTGGCGCCGCGATTCCGCCGCTAACGCCGCCGGCGCCGCCGATGACGCCGCCGCCGCCGCCGATGACGCCGCCGATGACGCCGCCGCCGCCCGTCGGCGCCGCCGCCGGCGGCGGCCAGGGCGGCAGGTGCGGCTGCTCGAACGTCATGGCCACGCAGCTGGCCGCCACGACGGCCAGCATGAGCCCCGAGAAGAGGCGGCTGGACGCGACGGCGTGGGCGGCGCGCCGCGCGGGGTGCTCTTCGTGCAGGAGGCCCGGGCGGCGGGGCGGGCGGCGGCCGCGGGCGCGGGCGCGGCCGCCGGCGCGGGCGGCGGCGGCGGGCGGCGCGCCAAGCTGGCTGCGGCTTGCGAGGGTGCGGCCGCAGCCCGAGAGGAGAGGGCCGCCTCCGTCGTTCGCCTCGTCCCCCTCGTCGTCGTCGTCGTCGTCGTCACCGCCGCCGGCGCGCCGCGGGCGCGACGCGGACGACGAGGAGCAGGAGGAGGACGGGGGCCGGGCGCCGCCGCGCGAGGGCGGGAGCGAGCGCGCGCCCGCCGCCGCTGCGCCGCCGCCGCCGCCGCCGCCGTCCCCGGCAGAGGCCGGGGCGCGGCCCTCCTCCTCCTGCTCCGCGCGCTGCCGCCGCCGCCGCGCGGCCCTCCTCCTGCGCTCGGCGGCGGGCGAGGTGGGGTCCCAGTGCTCCAGCCACCGCGGCAGCGGGATCAGCGGGCCCGTGCCGTCGAGGCCGGGGCGCTGCGGGCCGGCGCGCTTGTGGGTGCCGCCGCCGCCGCTGCCGCCGCCAGTGCCGCCGGCCGACGAGGGCGGGGCCGCGGCCGCCGCTCCGCCGCCGCCGCCGCCGCCGCCGCCGCCGCCGCTGCCGATGCTCCGCCCGCCGCCGCCGCCGCCGCCGCCCCTGCCCGTGAGGCTGCCGCGGCCGTTGGCCGAGGTCGACGGCGCAAGCGCCAACATTTCGTCGCCGGCAAAACGCGCCGAGGCCTGGGGGGGCCCCCCGGCCCGGGGAGAGGGTGCGGCGGCGGCGGCGTCTGGCGCCAAGGCCGCCGCCGCCGCCGCGGGGGCGGCGGCGTGCGCGGCGGCGGCGGCGGCGGCGGCGGCGGCGGCGGCGGCGGCGGCGGCGGCGGCGGCGTCTGCGGCGCGAGGCAGCCCCCCCCGCTGCCGCTGCTGCCCGCGCGCCGCCGTTTCCTTCTTTGGCGCCAGAGGGTCGCCCGCGATCGCGTCCGCCCACGACCGTCTGCCGCCGGTCGCGGGCGTCTCGCGGCCCTCGGCCACGGGGCCGCCGCCGCCGCCGCCGCCGCCGCCCTCGTCCTCTCGCCGCTCCTCCCCCTCCTCGGCCGCCTCCTCGTCCCCCGCCTCCTCAGCCGCGCCGAGGCGGATGGCGCGCACCGTCTCTACAAACTCGCCCCACGTGTAGGGCGGGCTCGGCGAGCGCGGCGGCGGCAGGGCCGAGCGCGACGAGAACAAGGCGGCGGCGGCCGCGGCCGCGAGCCCTCGCCCGCCGCCCCAGCGCAGCAGAGGCCGCCGCCCCTGGTCTTGTTTGTCGTCGTCGTCGTCGTCGGCGGCGTCGGCGCCGCCGCCGCCGCGGCGGCCTCGGCGCGCGCCGTGCCCCAGACGGATCGCAGGAAAGGCCTCCTCCGGCATAAAGGGGGCCGGACTCGCGGCCTCGGCCTCGGCGCGCGCCACGGCGGCGCTGAGCGAGGGCAGGAGGGACTGACGGCTCGCGCGGACGGGCCGAGGCGGCGCCGCTGCTGCCGCCGCCGCGGCCTCGGCCGCAGTCGCGGGGGCGGCGCCGTCCTCCTCGGCGGCGCCGGCCGGGGCGGGGGCCGGCGGCCACGGGGCCGGCGCCGCGGCGCCCGCCAGCCACCGGCGGGGCAGCCGCGCGGGCGGCGGCCCCGAGGAGGACGCAAAGGGGTCGTTCTCCTGCTCCTCGCGCCTCTCGGCCACCGGGCCGCGCGCCCCCCTCCGCCCCTCCCCTTTGGTCGTCGCGGCCGCGGCCGCTCCCGGCCCCGTCTGCCACCACGGCTGCCGGCTCCCCGCAAACGAGGGGGCGCCGCCGCCGCCGCCGCCGCTGCCGTTGCCGCCGTCCTCGCCCCCCGAGGTCTCCCCGTCGCGATCGCCGCGCGCCTCGGCCGGGTGCACACGCGCCGCCGACCGCGTCGCCGACCGCGCCATCCGTCGCACCCCCCCGAGCGCCAGCGCCCCGGCCCGCCCGAGCGCCCCCCTGGCCGCGCCCGCCCCGGCCGCCGCCGCCTTTGCCGCCGCCGCCGCCGCGCCCGCTCCTCCCTTTGCGCGCCGCCGCGCCCTCTCGCCCGCCGCCCCTCCTCCGCTCGGCGCCGCGCCGACTGATCCGGCGGCGGCGGCGATCAGCGGCGGCGGCTCGTACTCGCTCTCGAACGCCTCGAGCGTCACGGCCAAAAAAAGCGCCAGCAGCACGAATTTTCCCAAAACCACCCACGCCACGAAAAACGCGGCGGCGCCGGCGCCGGCGGCGCGGCCGTAGCTATGCATGCCCTCCTGCCACATTTCTAAATTTAGAATGTTGAAGGTCAGCGCCACCGAGCCCGCGAGGGTGTCGAAGCTGGGCCACGGCATGGCGCCGCCGGTCAGGGGGTCGGGCGCGCCGCCAAAGACGTGCAGGCCGGCGACGGCGGCCACAAACCAAAAGAGGGCGAGCAAGAGGGCGACGGCGGCGAACGAGCCGGCGGCGCGAGAGAGCACTCGGGCGATCCGGCGGAGGGCCTGGAGGTGGCGCAGCGCGCGCGCGACGCGCAGCACGCGCAGGGACTTCAAGACGCGCAGGGCGCGGACCGAGCGGAGGGCGGCCAGGCCCGAGTCGCCGCCCTCGCCAGCCGCCTCTGCCGCCGCCGCGCCGCCGGGGCCGGCCGCCGCCAGCGCCGCCGCCGCCGCCGCCTGGGCCGCCGCCTCCTCGGCCGGCGACGGTCCGTACACGCCCATCGCCCCGTCCAGGCCGTTGAAGGCGGCGCCCATGCCGATCTCCACGGCGGACACGGCCACCACCAGAAAGTCGAAGGCGTTCCAAGCGTCCGAGCCGTAAGCGCGGGCGCCCAACGCGGCTATTTTTAGCGCGGCCTCGGCCGCGAACAGCGCCGCGCAGGCCAGGTTGACTCCGCCGAGCGCCAGCGCCGCTGGCCGCGAGATCCCGTGGTGCTCGGCCGCCAGGGCCGCCGTGTTGACCAGTGTGGCGGCCAGGGCCAGGCGGGAGGTCCAGGGGTGGGCCGCGGCGACGCGCAGGCGGTAGCGGGCGCGCCAGAAGAGGCGGAGCGCGAGCGGGGCAGGGGCGGCGGGCGCGGGCGCGGCGGGCGCGGCGGGCGCGGCGGCGGCGACCGAGGCAGACACGGCGAGCGGGGGGCCTCGCAAGGCGTCGGCGCCGTCCCCGCCTGACGCTGAGGGCGCGGCCAGCTCGAGCACGGCCGCGTCAAACTCGGCGCAGCTGACGGGGCACAGCTCCGCGAGGGGCATGTTGGCGAGGTCGCCAGGGCCCCTGGCTGCCGCCGCCGCGCGGCGGCCGCGGTGGCTGTGGCCGCCCGCCGCGTGGCGGCTGCGGTGGGCGGCGGCGGCGGCGGCGCCGTGCGGCGGCGGCGAGGGAGGCGCCGCCTGGCCGTCGCCCGCGCCGTTGCCGCCGCCGCCGTCTCCGGCGTCCGAGCCGGCGGCCGTCGTCGTCGCGACCGTGGAGTAGGACCGGCCGCCCTCGCTGCCGAGCGCGCTGCGGCCGTCGTCGTCCTCGTCGCCGCGAAAGCCGTCGCGCCCGCCGGCGTCGTCGTTGTTGTCGTCGTCCTCGTCGTTGTTGTTGTTGCCCGCCTCGCCGCCGCTTTTGGTGGGGGCGGCCCGCGCGCCCAGGTAGGGGTGCGAGGCGGCCGCAGCGACCTCGCTCAGAGAAGCGCTGCGCTTGAGCGACGACTGCGGCAGGCGCGGCGTTGCCGCCGACGCCCCCCCTCTTTTGTCTGGCGCGCCCCGCGCCGCCGCCGCAGCCGACGCCGCGCCTGCCGCCGTAGGGGCGCCCGCGGCCTCCGCCTCTGCCGCCGACTCTGCCTCTGCCGCGCGCCCGAGGATGACGAACGCCGCCGCCGCCTCGCGCTGACGCTGCAGCGCGCGGCGCTCCTCGCGCTCGCGCTGCTCCCTGCGAGCGAGGGCGGCGCTTGCGATCGCGGAGACGGCGTCCGTGCGCGGCTCCTTCTTCTTCTTGGCTTTCCCGGCGCCGGCGGCGGCCCGCTCGCCGCCGCCGCCGCCGCCGCCGCCGCCGCCACCGCCGCCCGCTGCCTCGTCCTCCTCGTCCTCGCTGTTGTCGCCGCCGGCGGCGGCGCGGCCCGTCAGCCTGTGCGCCAGCAGAACTATCAGTCGCGGCCCCTCGGTCACGACGGCAAAGGGCGGCCGGCCGGCGCGCCCCCCCGAGGCCCTGCCGCCGGCGGGAGCGAGCGCGGCGGCGGCGGCGGCGGCGGCCGCCGCCTCGCGCCGCGCCTCGGCCGCCGACGCCTGCGCCGCCTCGGCCGCCGCCTCGAGCGCGAGCGCCTTGAGGTCGGCGTTGGGGCCTTCCTCCTTGCCGGCCGCGGCCCTGGCCCGCGCCGCGCGCTCGGACGCGCGCGCCGCCGACCGCCCGAGCCGGCGCGCCGCCCCCGCGCGGGCGTCGGCCTCGCGCGCGGCCGCTTTCCGCTTGGCCCTCGCGGCGGCTAGCAAAGACTGAGCGCGCGCAAACTTGGCCTTGAGCACGGCCAGGAAGAGGTTGAGCACGAAGTAGGCGCCGACGACGGCGAGGGGCACGAAGTAGGCCACGGCCCAGGCGCCGACCGAGTCCATCATCCTGTTTTTTTTTTGGGGGGGGGGGGCGGTGTTTTTCGAGCGCGTTTGGCGGCGCCTTGGTTGAGAGAGAGCGCGGGCGCCAGGACGAGAGAGAGAGAGAGAGAGACGAGCGGCGGAAACGCGCCAAACGCAAGGAAAGAGACCATACGACGGACGCGCGCGCCCCCACCTGTACATCACGCCCGTCCAGCCCGACAGCGTCATGGCCTGGAAGACCGTGAGCATGGACCACCCGGCGTTGTCGAACCCCGCCACGTTGAGGTTGGTCGCGTAAGGGAGCAGCGCGCACGCCGCGCGGAGCGGCGGGAGCGGCGGGAGCGGCCGGAGCGGCGGGAGCGGCGGGAGCGGCGGCGGCGGCGCGATTGTGGGGACGACGCCGCCCGCCGTCGCGTTGCCGCCGCCGCCGCCGCCGCTACCGCCGGGGCCAGCAGCGCCCGCGCGCATCGTCGCCGCCTCGTAGAGCGGCAGGTAGTAGTACCCGGCCGCCGGAAGGGGCATCGTGGCGCCCGTGCCCGCCTGGGCAGCGGCCAAGCTCGCGGCCGCCGCGCCGGCAAAGAGCGCCGGGGGGGCGGCCGCCGCCGCCGCCGCCGCCGCCGCCACCGGCGCTTGCGCCGCCGCCGCGAGCGAAAACGGTAGCGGCGGGCAGCGGCGCCGGGGGCACCCAAACTCGTCGGCGTCGGTCCAGCCGGCCTCGACGGCCACGCCCAGGGCCGCGGCCGCCGCGCGCGGGTCGGGCGCCGCCGCGGCGACGGCCAGGGCCGCGGCCACGGCCTGCTCGAGCACGGCCTGCGCGGCGGCGGCGGCGGCGGCGAGCGCCGTCGGCGGCGGCCCCGGCCCCGAAGAGAGCGGAAGCAGCGCCGCCGCCGCGCCCCACACCCCGCCCCCGGCCCCGGCCGCCGCCGCCGCCGCCGCCGCCGCCATCGCCGCGGCCAGCTCCGGCTCGGCCTCGATGGCGGGCGGGTACACGCGCAGCGCCCGGTCCAGTGCCTGCAGCCGCGACACGTAGGGGGCCAGGCGCGGCGGCGGCGACAACGCGAGCGGCGCCCCCAAACCCGGGCCCGAACCCCAGCCCGCGCCCGCGCCCGCCGCGCGCGCCGCCGCCGCCAGCGCGGCGACCAGCGACGGGTCGGGCGGCGCGGCGCACGCGCGGCGGTAGGCGCCGCCGAAGAGCTCTGTGCCGGCGACGCCAAACAGAAACAAAAAAAAGGCCATGATCGCGCCGACGGACAGCAGCATGGGCACGGCCTCGAGGAAGCACGCGACCACGCTGCGCAGGCCCTCGAAGCGGGTGATGGCGCGCAGCGGGCGCAGCGCCCGCAGCGCTCTTAGCGCGCGGAGGCTCTCGGCCGACGCCGCGCCGCCGCCTTCGCCGCCCTCGCCCTCGCCCTCGCCGCCGCTTCCGCCGCCGCCGCCAGTGAGCATCCCCCCCGCTTCCGCGCCTCTCCCCCCTCCCGCCCCCCCGGCCCCGGGCACCAGCGCCGTGTACCCGAGCGCCACCATGAGCGCGTCGAACACGTTCCACGGCGACGCCCGCAAGTATCTCCAAGGCCCGCCGGCGGCCGCCGCCCGCACGCAAACCTCGGCGGTGAAGAGGGCGTTGAGCGCCACGTCAGCACGCCCCAGGCCCGCGTTCCAGGCGGAGGCGGGCGGATCGGTGGGCCGGTAGAGAGCCAAGGTGGCGCAGTTGCCGGCGATCAGCAGGAGCACGAGCGCCTCAAAGTCCGGGTGGCCGCAGGTGGCGCGGGCAGCGCGGTGCAAGCGGGCGGCGAGCGAGCGGAGGGCGGAGGCCGGCGGCGAGCGGCGCAGGCGGCGGAGGAGGAGGACGAGGCGCCAGGGCGGGGAGGGGGGCAGCGGGGGCCCTGCGTCGGGGAGCCGCTTGGGGGAGGGGAGGGCGGCCGGGCCGCTGCCGCAGGGCTGCGGCTGCTGCCCCCCGACGACGAGGAGAAAGGGGTCGGACTCTTCGTCGCCAACCGCGCTTTTCGATGATGCTGCTGCTGCCGTCATCGGTGCCGCCGCCGGGGGAGGCGCCCCGTCGCCCGCGCCGCCGCGCCGCCGCTGCTGCTGCTGCTGCCCTTGCTGCTGCAGCTGCCCGCCGCGCGTGACGGTAAGGAGCACGGATTCGTCGTCGGGGCCGGGAGCCGGGGCGGCGGCGCGCCCGCTCAGGATCGCGGGCAGCTGAAACGTTGCCGGCGGCGGCGGGAGGGGCAGGGGCATTAGGGGCGGCGGCGGCGGCGGCGGCGCCTGGGCCGGCGGCGCCTGAGAAAATGGCGCCTGAGAAAACGGCACCGTCGCCGCTCCCCTCCAGGCAAAGTCGAGCGAGGCGCGCGGGGCGGCGGCGGCAGGGGGCGGCGCGTCGGCCGTCGAGGGCCGGCGCGACCAGCGGCTGCGGCCGCGCGGCGGCGTGGCCTGGCGGCTCAGGGCGGCGGCGGCGGCGGCCGCGACCGCCGCCGCGCCCCGGTCCGCGCCGCCGTCGTCGCTGCGCCCGTCCGCGGCGGCCTCGGCGGCCTCGGCCGCCTCGGCCAGGGCCTGAGACACGGCGTCGCCGCCCTCTGTTTGGGTTGTTTTGGTCGATGTTTCGGGAGGAGTTCTTTTTTGAGCCAAAAACGAAAAAAAAAACACGACGGGCAGCAGCGGGCGCCGCGCGCCGCCTCCCCCCCCCCCGCACGTCCCATCGCGGTCTTTTTTTCCTCGCTCCCTCTGCCGCCGCCTGTCTTCGAAGCCTGCTCACCCGCTCGCCGCTCCAGGCGCCGCAGCAGCTCCCCGTGCTCGTGGCGGTGGATCAGCTCGGCGTGGTCGGAACCTGTGTGCTTTTTTTGTTTTCGTGCGCGTGTGTGTGGTTTGGCGGGTCGGGGCGTGCTGTCTTCTGGCTTTTTGTTCGCGCGTCGCGGCCGCAAGAGGCGCGGCCGCGAGAGGCGCGGGCGAGCCGGCGCTCTCTCCTTCTCCTTTTCCCGCGCTCTTGCGCCGACTCACCCGTCCAGCCTCCGGCGTCGCTCGACCTGGCGCTCGCCACGCTGCCGTCGTCGTCGTCGCCGACGGCCCCGCCGACGCGCGCGCCCGCCGCCGCGGCCGCGGGCGGCGGCTGCGGTCGCGGTGGCGGCGCCCCGTCGCGCGGGCGGCCGGCGGCGGCGGCGGGGGCGGCGCCCGCGGCGTCCCGCCGGCGCTGGCGGCGCGACTCTAGCAGGGCCGCGTAGAGGGCGCCTCCGCCCGCCCCGGCGCCGGAGCTGCCCGTGGGCCGGCGGCTGGGCCCCGCCGAGGCGCGGCCAGGCGCCGGTGGCTGCTGCTGCTGCTGCTGCTGCAGCAGCGGCGGCGGCGGCGGCGGCGGCGCGGCGGCCAGACGGGCGGACGGCGACGGCGACAGCGGGCGCGACGACGGCGGCGGGGGCGGCATCCCCCCCGCCGGACGCGCGCGCTGCAGGGCCGCGCGCACGGCCGGCGCGCCGCGGTCCGGGGGCAGCCGCTTGAAAGCCGCGAGCTCGGCGAGGCCGGGCGACATGGCGCCGTCGGGCGGGGCGCTCGGAGGGGGGGGGGGAAGCGGCGGGGGGAGGGGAGGGGGGGGGGGCCCTTGTGAGGGGGGGGGGGAGGGCCCCGCCGCGGCCCGCCGGGGGGGGGCGGGGGGGGGGGGGCGGGGGAAAGGGGGGGGGGGGGGGGGGGGGGGGGGAGGGGGAGTAGCAAGAAAATGTTAGGACTAGATCCAGCCGCCAGGTTGGGTTTGTAGGTTCGGTTTAGTTGGTTTGGGGTTTGGGTTTGATTGGCGGCTAGCTAGGTCTCGGGTTAACCCGATTCCACACAGACCGCGGTTAACCCGATTTGGTTTTATTTTTCTATTCGCGCATGTGCCCAAGTGCGCAACGTGGTCAGCCTAACACACCGGCGATGTCCTGAGTACGGGTGCATTTTCCCCTATGAAACACGAAACACCCACCCGGCCTATGTATATCTATATACATATTCATTTATATATATATATATATATATATATATATATATATATATATATATAAATATATATATATATATATATATATATATATATATATATATATATATATA
>Ga0105055_10002551_pt1 | contig 28185 bp, 24 predicted proteins | sample BON03_FD_78090 | JGI IMG/M metagenome (GOLD analysis project Ga0105055, IMG submission 78090) | Freshwater microbial communities from Lake Bonney liftoff mats and glacier meltwater in Antarctica - BON-03 | ecosystem: Environmental > Aquatic > Freshwater > Ice > Glacier meltwater | place: Lake... | reverse complement strand
GGTCTCCGATGCCGAAATGGCCAAGCTCAACATCACTCACGCCGACTTCCACGGAGAATGGAACTACACCTTCAAGCCGAGAATGCCAGATAACTGAAGCGATTATCTCGCGTCAGATCCTAAAGCTACCCGCGGCCGTCGCGATCAGCGACCACGAGACGCGGCTAAAGACCCACGACTACCCGATGCCGCCCTTCTACACCGATCCCCAGTTGGCGCCGCGGGGGCACCCAGACGCCAAGCTTCGCCTCGATGACGCCCGCATTGGCGACTACACCATCTCCAACTGCGCCGGTTGATCGGCCGGTTGGCGCGGCCCTAGGGCGCGTGCCAGGCGCCGAAGGCCGCGCTGCCGGTTGGCAGCCCGGCTCCGGCCACGCCGTCGCGCAGCCTTTCCCAATCGCCCTGGCGGCGGATCGGATACAGGTGCAGCAGCCATCGCGTCATACGCTCGGGCGTCGCCGGATGGGGGTCGTGCCATGCCGCAGCCACCAGCTCGCAGAACCGCGCTGCCGCCCGCTCGGCCTCCGCCTGGCGGCCCAGCCGGTGCAGCGCCGCGGCGCGCCAGGCCTGCAGCGTGAGGATCACATCCTCCGCCCGGTCGCATGCCGCCAGCGCCTGCGCATCGTCGCCGCGCAGATACGCGTTGGTGACCTCGTAGCCCCAATGCGTGCGCGTGGGCATCAGCGTGTGCTGCAGCGACTGCTCGCCGAGCGCCCGCGCCGCCTCGTGCTCGCCCAGGAAGGCGCGGTACAGCGCCAGCGACATCATCAGCATGGAATCATCCGGGTTGAGCTCCAGCGCCAGCCCCATATGGGTATCGGCGGCGGCGAAGCGCGCCATCATGGCCTCCGACCAACCCACGCACATCTGGTTGCGGAAATCGGTGGGATCGAGCTGCACCGCCCGCCGGGCATGCCCCAGCGCCCGCGCCTCGCGCCCGCGCTCGCGCCAGATGCCTGGGCGGATGATGTGGCCGACATTGTCAAGCTGGGCGAGGTTGCACCAGGCCGGCGCGAAGTTCGGCACGCTGGCCGCCATCTCCTCGGCCATGGCAAAGGCGCGCTCCCAGTCGCCGGCGTTGAAGCCCAGCAGCATGTGCCGGCAGCGCAGCCAGCTGTCATAGCCCTCCAGCGGCACATCCGGCTGGGCGGCCACTCGCGCCAGCCGATCGGACGAGATGTGGGTGTTGAGCGCAATGGCAATGCGCCGCAGCACGCGTTGCTGGGTCTCGAACCAGCCTTCCAGCGACAGGTCCAGCCGCTCGCTCCACACCACCACGCCACTGTCCTGGTCGGTCAGCGTCAGCACCATGCTGATCCGGCTGCCGGCTTGGTACGCGGTTGCGCCGATGCGATACCGCGAGCGTACGCGGTGGTCGCCCTGCGCGGCCTGGGTACCTTCCAGCACGTACCATTCGCGAAACCGCACCAACCGTGCGATCAGGTCGTGGCGGAAGCCGTGCACCAGATGCACCTGCTCCGCCACCACGCCGTTCACGGCGAAGGCATCCACGAGCAGGGCGATACGCAGCGTCGCCGATGCCGCGGCGGGCAGCGGGTCCGCCGGTGCGGCGACCGACTCCGGCACGGCGGGCGGCCCTGGCGCGGCAGCCGGCCGCGGTGCGATGCGCCCGGTCTTGATATCGGCCACCAGCGCCTGCGTCGCCTCGGACGGCTCGATGTCGAAATCGTCGTCCAGCACGTTCCACAGCCGCTCGTAGATGCGCAACGCGCCTCCGGGATCGCCTGCCTCGGCCATCAGCCGCATGAGCACTCGGCACGCCGCCTCGTGCGTCGGGTCAAGCTGCAACAGCGCCCGCGCTGCATCGCGCCGCCGCTCCGGCGCCAGTGCCTTGGCGTCCAGCGCCCGCAGCAGCGCGTTGTGGAACGATTGCCGCCGTGCCAGAAGCCAAGCGCCGAAGGCCGGGTCCAGTGCCTCGAATCCCGCCAGCAGTCGCTCGGACAGCCGCTCCTCCAGCAGCAGCGGATGCGGGACCCCTGCCTCGGCCGCGCTCTGAACCGTATGCAGGTCGAGCCGCACCGCATCGGCGGCGATCGCCAGCCGCGCCCGTTTGGTGCGCAGCGCCGGGCAGCCGACCTCGTCGAAGGCCTCCCGCAGTTTGCGTGCCACCTGGCGCAGCGAGCCCCGCGCATGCCCTTCGCTCGAGTCGCTCCAGAGTTGCCCGGCGAGATGCTCACGGCTCTGCTCGCCATGCGCGTTGAGCGCCAGATAGGCCAGCACCGCCCGCGCCTTGGGGCTGTCCAGCACCAGGTCGCGCCCGGCGAAGCGGGCGCGGAAACCACCGATCACCGACAGCTCCAGCACCGCCGGCGCGCCCGTCGCCTGTTCCCCCGTCGCCTGTTCCCTCGTCCGGGTGTGGTTCATGTGTCGAAGCATGCCAAGAAAGCTCCCCGGCCGTCATCATGCACGGCCACTACATGAGCGCAATTTCGGCCTGCGCCCGTTCGGCCCCCGGCGCTTCACACGCTGCCTGCAGCCGCGCCCCCACAATGCGCCCCGGCAGCTTCTCCAGTCCGGGGCACAGCATCCGCACCACCGACACCCCGAAGGCCGGCCGGGTGAGGTCGACGGCCACCACCTCCTGCTCCGCAGCCGCCAGCCGCTTCAGCATCCAGCGCAGTGGGTCCGCCACCGCCTGCTCGGCGGCCTGCACAGGCGCGCCGACGGGATGCAGGATCGCATGGCGCGCGGCATGCAGGCCGAAGCTGCGCTGCAGATGCGCATGGTCGGCCGCGTTCAGCGCGCTCTCCCCGCCCACCGCGCGCTTGGCCTCCACCAGTTCCACCGCCAGTTCGTTCAGCACCAGGTCGCGCACCGCCGCCGCTGCCGCCCGCGCGCGAAGCGGCCGCGCCGCGGTGCCGATGCTGACCACCCCACCCTCGAAGTCGCACGACACTGCGGCCACGACGGGAATGCCGAGATCGGTGGTCAGGTCCAACAGCCAGCTCCGCCGCACCCGTCCCGCCCCGCGGCGCAGCAGCACCAAATCGGCTATCGCGGCAGCGCCGTCCTCCAGCGCCAGCGGTCGACCACGCCGCCCGCCAAGCCACCAGAGCGCCGCGGCATCTCGCTCGACCAGCTCGCACAACCCGGCCAGCATCGCCCGCGCCACAGTGGCTCCGGCGGCGCAGCCCAGGCTGGCTGCGAACGGCACCTCCGCCTGTCGCCGGCCCGGCGGCCGCCATCGACACAGCTCGGCCGGCAACAGCACCGCACCATCGCCGCCGACCAAGCGGCGCGCCGGCAGCCATTCGGAGACGGTGGACAGGCCGGGATATGCCGCCAGCCACCCCGCCGGCGTGATCGGTGGAGGGGCCAGGGCATGTTGGTCATGAACGCTCTCCATCGCCGACAACCGCTCGATCCCCTCGCCAGCACAGCGCTCGAAGGCGGCCAGAAGCGCCATACCGCCGCCAGCCACCCCGGTCACCGGCAGCCCCTCGACCGCCCCAGCGGCTTCGGGGCCGACCTCGGCGCCGAAGGCGGCGAACTGCGGTGCACCCTTGGCATCGAGGCGGAACAGGCGGCGAAACCCGGCAGCGGCGCGCAGCAGCCGGGCGCGGTGGCGCGCGGCATCGTTCGGCGGATCCGGATACGGGCAGCCAAGCCAAGCCAACAGCTCCACCGCCTCGGGCCGACTCGCGGCCGGGTCCTCCAGCGCCGTGGCCGCCAGGACCAGCATCTCCACCAGCTCGGCCATGGCCCCGCATCCCCCCGCGCGCCGTCGCGGCAAAGCGACGGAGCCCGCATATGATCCCACGCGGTTTCGTTCTGGCAATGCAGGGGTGTCGCCAGCAGGGTCGCGCCGGCACCACTTGGCGGGTCGCTTCGACCGGGCCCTGCTGGCTGGTGCTGTGCCGCTGGGGCACTGACGGCGAATTCCTCTCGGTTGGGCTGGCCGGCGCACATGCGCTCGCGCCATGCGCGACCCTGCTCGGCCTGCTCGGTCCGCCCCCACCCGCCGCGGGCGCCGCCGCCTTCTTGCTACAGTCACGCCTGCCGAGTGGGATGGCCCTTGCCGGGTGCTTTCTGCCGGCCAGCGGGGTGGCGTGGCTGGAACGGCGCCGCGGGGCGCTGCGCCTGTCGCTACTGGGCCGCGGCGCCGGGACCGGATGCTGGCGCATCGACGCCGCCCGGGTGCCGTGGATCGGCGAGGCGATCGACCCGGCCTGACCACGCCCGCACCGATCACGATGCGATCACTGTGCGATCCGTTGCCCGCCATCAGTGTCCCAGCCAACGCCAGCGCACCGGCACGGGCCGACGCAACGGCTGCAGGAGAGGACACCAACCGATGAGTGAAAACACGAAGCCCCGCTCCACCCATGGCGGCGAGGCGCGCGGCCTGGCTGCCGCCCACAACCTCCCGTTCGGCCGTTTCGGCGTCATGTTCCCCGGCGCACTGCCGGCCACCGCGCTGGCGGACGCGGCGCTGGAGATGCTGGCGCAGACCATGCTCCAGCCCGACATCGGCGCGCCGGTGACCGAGGCCAAGCCGCAGGACGAGAACCCGCGCATCCCCGCCGGTTACACCTATTTCGGCCAGTTCGTCGACCACGACATAACCTTTGACCCCACGCCGCTGGGCGCGCAGCAGGACGACCCCGAAGCGATCGTCGATTTCCGCTCGCCCGCGCTGGACCTCGACAGCGTCTATGGCCGCGGGCCGGCCGACCAGCCCTATCTCTACGAGCGCGATGGGCTGCGCCTGCGCCTGGGCAAGCCGATTAACACCCTGCAGCCGCCGATCGGCGCCGTGGTCGGCACCACCCGCGACCTGCTGCGCCTGTCGGCCGGCCCATCGGTGGCCGACGACAGTGACCGCCCGGCCATCCTCGGCGACAAGCGCAACGACGAGAACAAGATCGTCAGCCAGATCCACGCCGCCTTCGTCGCCCTGCACAACCGCGTGGTCACCGAGGTGCTGAACCCCGGCCGCCAGCCGCGCCTACCGAACTACCTGACGGCCGCGGCGCCGCATCCCTACATGCCGGTCGAGTTCGCCGGTGCCGCCTATCGCTTTGGCCATTCGATGGTGCGGCCGAACTACGCACTGAACGCCCTGGTGATCGCGCCGCCCGACAAGGACAACCGCGTCCAGCGCATCCCGACCTTCAGCCGCGATCGCGACCCGCTGGCCAACCTCAACGGCAGCATGGAGTTGCCCGATTTTTGGGGCATCGACTGGTCGTTCTTCCTCGACAACGTGCCGCAGCGCCCCGGCGGCGTGACCGTCGGCGACCGGCCGGCGGTGCTTCCGCAACCCTCCTTTCGCATCGACGCGCTGCTCGCCGACCCGCTCGGCGACCTGCCGGATTTCTTCGGCGCGCCCGGCACTCCGCGCTCGATCCTCGGCAACCTCGCCTTCCGCAACCTCAAGCGCGGCCAGCAGCTTTTGCTGCCCTCCGGCCAGGAGGTGGCGCGCCGCCTGGGCATCGCGCCGCTCAGCGACGACATCCTCTGGGGCGCCGGCTCGCGCCTGGCCTCCGGTGCGACAGGCAAGGAGGCGGCGGAGCTGGCGGCCACCGCGGCAAGGCGCGCCACGTTCCGCCGGGAATGGATCGACGGCAACGGCGGCGGCATGCGCGGTCAGGCGCCGCTCTGGTACTACATCCTGCGCGAAGCGGAGCACCACGGCGCCAGCGAGCCCAGCGCTCCCGGCGCGGTGTTCGGCGGCCAGCATCTCGGCCCTGTCGGCAGCCGCATCGTCGCCGAAACCCTGATCGGGCTGCTGTGGCTCGACCGCTCCTCGTTCCTGCACAGCAGGCGCGGTTTCCGCCCGCTGCCGGCGATCGCCGACGGCAAGCCGTTGACCCTGGGCCGCCTGATCGGGTTCGCCCTGTCAGGAGCGCGCCGATGACACCGAGGACCGCAACCGCCGGTAAGCAAGCCACCGGCGACGACCGCCGATCCGCATCAATGGTCCGCACGGGACCAAGGAGGACGATCATGACGACGTCACGAGATCGCCTGGCCTGCGGGCTGACGGGCATGCTCACGCTGGGCGGCTGCGCCGCCGTCTCCAGCACCGAGGTCAGCCGCGCCACCGCCGGGGACCGCACCAGCGGCCGCCTGGCCGGCGAGCCCTATTCCTTGCCGCGCACCGTGCTCACCGCCCAACTGCGCTACAGCGACCAGGGCGGTGCGGCCGTCACCTTCGGCACGCCGGTCACGATGGCCGACACCGGCGTGCCGCTCCAGGACCACAGCCGAATCGGCGCCGCCGAGACGCCGCGCCAGCCCGCCGGCAGCTACATTCTCTCCCACCGTGTCAGCGGCTTCCATCAGGACGGGCTCAAGATCAGCACCAGCAAGGGGCTGCTGACCACGATCTCCGCCGACACCAAGGAGAAAACTTCCGAGGCGGCGGTCGAATTCGCCGGCTCGATCGGACAGATCGTCGGCTTCGGCATGCGCCTCAAAAGCGCGGTCGCCGGCGAGCAGGACGAGATCCTCGCCTCTTGGACTTTCGATCCCGCCGACTGCCTCGACCGCGCCGCGGTCAACCAGGCGTTACGGCAGCAGATCGCCAGCGCCGTGCTGCCGCGGGTGCGCGCGGCGGGGGGCGAACAAGCACGCGCGGCAGCAACGGTGCGGCCCCGCGACTACGCCATCGAGCTGCGCGGCTATACGCCCTTCCGTTACGCACCGGCCGCTGGCACATCGCCGGCCGACTGCTCCGTCGGCATCTGTGTGCCGGCAGTGCGCTCCGGCACGATCGCCCTGACCGGCCCGAACGGCGGTGGCGGCGACGCTTTGGTGCTCGACCTGCCGAACGGCTCCGACCCGGTGCCGATCCCGGTCGGCCGCTCGCTGTTCGCCGACGTAAAGACCGACTTGGCGCTGACCAACGGTATCCTGACCACTCGCGAGATCACCCGCAGCGCCGAGGCGTTGGCGATCGCCAAGCTGCCGGGCGCGGTGCTCGGCGCCTTCGCCGGCGGCATCGTCACCGGGCTCAGCCTCACCCAAAAGGCGTCGGAAGCCGAGCTCAAGGCGATGGCCGAGGTGAAGAAGCTGGACGCCGAGCGGCGCGAGAAAGAGGCGAAAGTTATCGCCGCGGGCCCGCCGGTGCTGCGGGTGCCACTGCCCGGCCTTGGCAAACCGCGCCTGGCGACGGCGCCGGGGGTCACGGTGATGAACGTGCCCAACAACTCGGGCGTACCGCCGACCCCTCGTACGAGCAGCGGCAGCACCGGCCAGCCGTAGTCGCCGCGCCGCAACCCCAAGCCGATCAAGGAGACGACCATGGACGGACTGTTCGACCTGCGCGCCCCCGCTCCGGCAGCGCGCTTCGCCCGACCGAAGCTGACACCGGAGGGCGCGCTGGCCAGCAAGCGCCTCAATCTCGGCTTCATGCACGAGACCAACGGCGCCAGCGCGTTGGAGCCGGTGCCCGGCTTCCACGCCGCGCGCGCGCGCACCGCCGGGCTGCTGAGCCTCGGCGCCGGCCCGGCGCGGGAGGCGGCGATCCAGCCAGGATTCCGGCCGGAAAGCCAGCTCGACGAGGAGGACCGTGTGCCGATCCTCGACCCCACCGCCCTGCCCTGGCGCAGCATCGCCAGGCTGTCGATCACCTACGAGGGCGGCGGCAGCGCCATCGGCACCGCCTGGTTCGTCGGTCCGCGCGCCCTGGCCACGGCGGGGCATAACCTGCGCCACCCCGAGCAAGGCGTCGCCACCACGGTGCGGGTGACGCCGGCCTATGACGGACGCAACGCCCCCTTCGATACCGTGGCGGCCTCGCAGATCTTCTGCGAGCCGGCCTGGCTCGCCGACCCGAGTTCGGCGCCGGATCTCGACTACGGCGTCGTCGTGCTGCCCGAGCGCAAGATGGGCCAACACCTCGGCTGGTTCGGCATCGCCAGCTACACCGACGATCAGCTTGTGCCCATGCTGGTCAATGTCAGCGGCTATGCCGCCGACCTCCAGCCGCAGACCCAGTGGTACGCCGGCGGCCGCATTCTCGACGCGCTGCCGAAGCACCTGCTTTACGACTTCGACACCTCCTTCGGCATGAGCGGCGCGCCGATCTTCGCCGTGTTCGGCAAGCAGCGCGTCGCCATCGGCATCCACACCGACGGCGGCGACCGCACCAACCGCGCCCGGCGCATCGACGACGCGCTGTTCGACCGGTTGATGACGTTCGTGAAGATGTAGCTGGAACGAGGCATGCCACCCCCATGTCGCCAACGGTGTGCCGTCAGCCCAACGCCGCCACACGCCGCTGCTGGGAGAAAGTTTGCTACAGCGACCCTGCGCCTCGGTGCGTCGCGGCGTGCGATGCCTGCGGGTGATTCGAACTCACACCTGCAACCTTGATCGAACGGATGTTCAATCACGACAGCTCCGTTCGGCCAAGGCGGCTCCAGGCCCCTGGCCTTGCCTTCCGATCATCGGCCGCATTCACTGAGCTTTGCTATAGGCTCCGGGCACGGGTCGCGCCGGTTTCGGCAGCCGTGCCTCCAGCGCCGCCGCCACGCCCAGCAGTGTCGCCTCCGAATGCCAGGCCCCGCAAAGCTGCACGCCGATCGGCGTGTTGTGCCGCGACAGCCCGGCGGGTTGCGACAGCGCCGGATGGCCGGTGAGGTTCATCGGGAAGGTGAACGGATACCATCCGCCGCGCAGCGTGCCGCAATCCACCCCGTCGATGGAGAGGCGCCCATGCGGGTCGGTGTCCACCGGCAGCGGCGGCGCGGTGGTCACTGGCGACAGCATCACGTCGAACCGCGCGAACACGCCCTGCAGCATGCGGAACATCTCGCTGCGCGCGGCGGAAGATGCCGTGAGGGTGACGGCGGAGTGCTTCAGCCCCAGTTCAGCGGTGATCGCCAGGCTCTCCTCCATGTCGTGGCGGCGGTCCTTCAGGAAGGGCGCGATCCGGGCGGCCACCGAGCTTTGCAGCATCACCAGGTACGGTGCCTCGAAGCGGTGTAAATCAAGCTCGATCTCCTCCACTACCGCCCCGAGCGCGCGCAGGTGTCCGGCCGCAGCTTCGGTGGCGTCTGCCACCTCGGTGTCGATCGCCGGCGAGCCGCAGCGCGGCAGGTAGGCCACCCGCAGCCCGGCGAGCGGCCTGGCCGGCAGGTCAGGCAAGGGCGACTACCCCCACGGGTCCATCGGGTCGGTGCCGCGCAGCAGCCGCCAGGCGAGCGCCACGTCGGCCACCGTGCGCGCCATCGGCCCGATGACCGAATTGGTGCCGAACAGGTCCGGCGCATGCGGCTGCGGGATCGCCCCGAGCGTGGGCTTCAGCCCGACGATGCCCGCGCACGCCGCGGGGATACGGATAGACCCGCCGCCATCGGTGCCCAGCGCCAGCGGCGCCATGCCCATCAGCGCCGCCACTCCGGCCCCGCCGCTCGAGCCGCCGCAAGTGAAATCCTCGTTCCAGGGGTTCAGCGTGCGCCCGAACAGTTTTGATTGCGTGAACGCCTTGTGGCCGAGTTCCGGCGTGGTGGTCTTGCCCAGCAGGATGCCGCCGGCCTGCTTCAGCCGCGCGACGGCGGGCGCGTCGGCGGTGGGCACCACATCGGCGAACAGCCGGGAGCCCTGGGTGGTGCGCACGCCAGCCGTGGGCGTCAGGTCCTTGGCGGTGAAGGGCACGCCGAACAGCTGCGGCAGGTCACCCATTGCCTGCCAGCGCGGCATCAGCGCCTGTGCAGTCGCCCGTGCTTCGTCGGCGCAGACGGTGACGAAGGCGTTCAGCCGGGCGCATTCCTCGATACGCGCCAGTGCGGCCTCGACCGCCTGCACCGGCGAGACCTCCCGTCGGGCGATGGCCGCCGCCAGGGCCACCGTATCCAGGTCGGCGATGCTGTTGCTCATGGTCGTCCCCCCGCTTCGGTCGTGCAGGGGCGCAGTATGCACGGCAATGGCGTCGTGACATCCAGCGCCCGCCGCCGATCTGGCTTTGCGAAGATGGATCAGGCCTTGCGCAGCTGGAATAGCGCCTGCTCGCCGAAGATATTGGCCAGCGCCGGCCAGCGGCGCCAGGGCGAGCGCTGGCCGTCATCGTCCACCGCGAGCCAGCGTTCCACGACATAGCCTTCCTGGTCGGCCAGGTCGAAGAAGTCCTGGATGGTGCAGGGGTGGATGTTCGGCGTCTCGTACCAGGGCTTGCCCCACACCTTGGTGTTGGGCATGCGCCCGGTCCACAGCAACTGCCAGCGCAACTGCCAGTGGCCGAAATTCGGGAAGCTGACCAGGGCGTGGCGGCCGATCCGCAGCATCTGGCGCAGCACCTCGCGCGGCCGCTCGACGGCCTGCAGGGTGCGCGACAGCACCACGTAGTCGAAGGCCCCGTCGGGATACTGGGTAAGGTCGCTATCGGCATCGCCATGCATCACCGGCAGCCCGTGCGCCACCGCGCGGGTCACCTCGGCCATGTCGATCTCGATGCCGCGGGCATCGCAGCCATGGGTGCGGTACAGGTGGTCGATGAGCGTGCCGTCGCCGCAGCCGATGTCGAGCACGCGCGCGCCCGGCGTGATCATCTCGGCGATCAGCCGCAGGTCGAGCCGCATGTTCTTGGCGACATAGCGGACGGGAGGCGCCGGCGTGCGGGCCACGTCGTTCATGGCGCCAGCCCCGCATGCTCGGCACAGCCGGCGAGGAAGCCGCCCAGGGTGCGGTGGAAATCCGGCTCGTCCAGCAGGAACGCGTCGTGCCCCTTGTCCGAGGCGATCTCCACGAAGCTGACATTGGCCCCGGCGCCGTTCAGCGCGCGCGCCACCGTCCGGCTTTCGGCGGTGGGGTACAGCCAGTCGCTGGAAAAGCTGATCAGGCAGAACCGCGTGCGCGTGCCGGCGAAGGCCGCCGACAGGTTGCCATCATGCTCGGCGGCCAGGTCGAACCAGTCGCAGGCGCGCGTGATGGTCAGGTACGAGTTGGCGTCGAACCGGCGCACGAAGGTGCTGCCTTGGTGGCGCAGGTAGCTCTCCACCTCGAACATGTCGTTGAACACCGCCAGCGATGCGCCGCGCATGCGCCGCCCGAACTTGCGCGTCAGCGCCTCCTCGGACAGGTAGGTGATGTGCGCGACCATCCGCGCCACCGCCAGTCCGCGCGCGGGAATGCTGCCGGTTGCCCAGTAGCGGCCCTGCTGCCAGTCCGGATCGGCGAAGATCGACTGCCGCCCCACCTCGTTGAAGGCGATGTTCTGGGCGGAGTGATAGGGCGCGGTGGCGATCGGCACTGCCGCGAACACCGCCTCCGGATATGTCGCCGCCCATTGCAGCACCTGCATCCCGCCCATCGAGCCGCCCACCACGGCGAACAGCCGGGCGATGCCGAGCTGCTCCACCAGCCGCTTCTGCGCGCGCACCATGTCGCGGATGGTCACCGGCGGAAACTCGGTGCCCCACGGCGTCGGCTCCACGTCCGCGCCCAGGTCGTCGCGCGGGCTGCGCGGGCCGGTGGTGCCCATGCAGCCGCCCAGCACGTTGGTGCAGATGACGAAGTAGCGGTCGGTGTCGATCGGCTTGCCCGGCCCCACCACCAGGTCCCACCAGCCACCGCGGCCGGTGACGGGGTGGGACTCGGCCACGTACTGGTCGCCGGTCAGCGCATGGCAGATCAGGATGGCGTTGCTGCGCGCGGCGTTCAGCGTGCCATAGGTGCGATAGGCCACGGCAACCCGCCCCAGCGTGGTGCCGCAGTCGAGCTTCAACGCACCGTCGAGGACGGCGTGCTGGTGGTCGATGGCGGGGAGTTCCTGCTGGTCCATTCCGATGCAGCATATGCGGATCGCCCGGCCTGCGCGCAACCGCGGCTTTCCGGTGGGCCAGGCTCGCGCGCGGCTTTGCACAAGGCTGGGGGTTCGGCTATGGCTGGCGGCCCAACGACGATTGTCAACTGCATGACGGCTCACCGATGACGTCTTCGGCTCCCGACATCTCCTCCCCTCCCGCCGCCCCGGCGGTATCGGATGCCCTGGGCGCCGTGCCGTCGCTGGCCGGGCTGCGCGCCGAGTTGGACCGGATCGATGACGCCATCCACGACCTGTTGCTGCGCCGCGGCCAGGTGGTGGAGGAGGTTGCCGCCGAGGGCAGCAAGGGGCGGGTGGCGATCCGCCCGGGGCGCGAGGCCGAGATCATCCGCCGCCTGCTGGCCCGCCATACCGGCCGGCTGCCGAAGCGGCTGGTGGTGCGGTGGTGGCGCGAACTGTTTGCCGCCACGACCAGCATGCAAGGCAGCTATGTCGTGGCCGTTTGCGAAACCGAGACCGGCAGCCCCTTCGTGCAGGCCGCGCGCGAGCATTTCGGCGCGCTGACGCCGATGCGGGTGCACCGCACCCCGGCCCAGGCGATCGGCGAGGTCAGTTCCGGGGCGGCCATCGCCGCGGTGCTGCCGGTGCCCGCCGATGGCGAGGCCGCTTCCACCGCATGGTGGATCGCGCTGATGCACCGCGACGACCCGCGCATCCATGTGGTCGCCCGGCTGCCGTTCTGGGCCACCCGGCCCGAGGGCGCGCCGCAGGTGCAGGCACTGGTGGTCGCCGCCGTGGCGCCGGATGCCAGTTCGAAAGACCGGTCGCTGATCGGCCTGGAACTCAACGCAGAAGCTAGCCGCACCCGCCTCGCCACCGCCCTGACCGCCGCCGGCCTGCCGCCGCTATGGACCATCCTGCGCCGCGAGCCGGGCGAGCAGGTGGCCCAGGCGCTGGTGGAGGTCGAGGGCTTGGTGAGCGATGGCGACCCCCGCCTGGCCGCGCTGGCCGAGGCTATGCGCCCGCCGGTGGTGCTGGGTGCCTATGCTGTGCCCGTGGAGGGAGAAACCGCATGACCGACACCATCATCACGCCCCCTCCATCGCGCCCGCAGCCGCGCGAGGCGGTGATGCAGATCCACGCCTATGTCGCCGGCGAGGCGAAAATCCCGGGCGTGAACCGCATCATCAAGCTGTCGTCCAACGAGGGCGCCTTCGGCCCGCCGCCCGCCGCCCAGGCCGCCTATGCCAAGGTGGCCGGCGACATCCACCGCTACCCCGACGGCGGCTCAGTGGCGCTGCGCCGGGCCCTGGGCGCGCGCTGGGGCCTGGACCCCGAGCGCATCATCTGCGGCACCGGATCGGACGAACTCATCACCCTGCTCTGCCACGTCTATGGCGGCCCGGGCACCGACATCCTGATGAGCGCGCACGGCTTCACCATGTACGAAATCGCCGGCACCTTCGCCGGCAGCCGCGTGCACAAGGTGCCGGAGCGCGACCTCACCACCGACGTCGACGCCATGCTCGCCACGGTCACCCCCGAGACCCGCATCGTCTTCGTCGCCCACCCCAACAACCCCACCGGCACCCTGCTGGCGCAGCGCGAGGTCGCGCGCCTCCGCGCCGGTCTGCGGCCCGATATCCTGCTGGTGCTCGACAGCGCCTATGCCGAATACGTCGAAGCCGCCGACTACGACGCGGGCCAGAAGCTGGTGGATGCCGGCGAGAACACGGTGATGCTGCGCACCTTCTCCAAGGTGTTCGGCCTCGGCGGCATGCGCGTCGGCTGGGGCTATGCGCCGCCGGCTGTCATCGACGCGCTGAACCGCGTGCGCGGCGTGTTCAACGTCAATCTGGGCGCCCAGGCCGCCGCGGTTGCCGCGCTGGAGGAGCCGGGTTGGGTCGAGAAGTGCTGCGCCCACAACACCGAATGGCGCGGCAAGCTCGCGTCCGCCCTGGAAGCGGCCGGCATCAAGGTCTGGCCGAGCGAAGGCAATTTCCTGCTCGCCGACTTCGCCACCGCCGCCCGCGCCCAGGCCGCCGATGCCTTCCTGAAATCGCGCGGCGTCATCGTGCGCGCCATGGCCGCCTACGCCCTGCCGCATTGCCTGCGCATCACCGTGGGCACCGCCGAGGAATGCGGCCTGGTCGCCGACGCCCTTGCCACCTTCATGAAGTCGCCCGCTGCCAATGGCTGAACCTATCTTCAAGCGCCTCGTGCTGGTAGGCATCGGGCTGATCGGCAGTTCGGTGGCGCGCATCGCCATGGAAAAGCGCGAGATCGCCGCCGAGGTGGTCGCCACCGCCCGCACCCAGGCCACGCTCGACCGGGTGATGCATCTTGGCATCGTCGACCGGGTGGAACTCGACCCGGCAAAGGCCGTCGCGGGCGCGGATTGCGTGATGCTGTGCGCCCCGGTCGGCGCCTACGCCGCGCTGGCCGAGGCGATCGCGCCCCACCTCGCCCCCGGCTGCATCGTCACCGATGTCGGCTCCACCAAGCAGTCGGTCATCCGCGACGTCGGCCCCCTGGTGCCCGCCGGGGTGCATTTCGTGCCCGCCCACCCCGTCGCCGGCACCGAATACTCTGGCCCCGATGCCGGGTTCACCACCCTGTTCCAGGGCCGCTGGTGCCTGCTGACGCCGCCGCCCGGGACCGATGCCGACGCGGTCGAGAAGATCTCCGAACTGTGGCGGCGCTGCGGCTCGATGGTGGAATGCATGGAGCCCGCCCACCACGACCGCGTGCTCGCCATCGTCTCCCACCTGCCCCACCTCATCGCCTTCACCATCTGCAACACCGCCGAAGGGCTGGAGGACGAGAGCCGCCAGGAGGTGCTGAAATTCTCCGCCTCCGGCTTCCGCGATTTCACCCGCATCGCCGCGTCGGACCCGGTGATGTGGCGCGACATCTTCCTGAACAACCGCGAGGCGCTGCTGGAAATGCTGGCGCGCTTCATGGAGGACGCCCAGGCCATGGCCCGGGCGGTGCGCTGGGGCGACCCCAGCTTCATTGAGGACAGCATCGAACGCGGGCGGGTGATCCGGCGCAGCCTGATCGAACTGAAGCAGGCTTAGAACGGCCTGCCGCTGGCTCGCTATTTTCGGTCACGGCGCCCGAAACGGCCCAGGAGAGAGTCCCAGAGCGGATCGGGGCCATACTGGTTGAGTCCCTCCTGGCCGCGCTGGAAGGCCAGGATGAAGGCAATCCAGAACCCGATGACCGGGACGAACAGAACCAGCGCCCGCACGCCGGGCCGGCCGGTGTCGCGCAGGCGTCGCGCAGGCGTCGCGCCAGGACGATGATGTGCACGATGGCCACCGCAATCGAAACCTGGATGAACAGCCACATCGTCGCGGAGTCGGCACGGACGATGGCGGCGTGGATTAATATCAACCGCCCTATTGATTGACCGATGTACAAAGGCAAGGCCATGGCTTTGCCCTAGACCCACCAAAGGCCGACGGCCTTTGGAAACCGGTTTATTTTCATATAGTTAATGTCCAGGGGCTTGGCCCCTGGTGGGTCCAGGGCGAAGCCCTGGCCTTGCCTAACGAAGGATCGTTCTTGACGGCGGTTGGTATAACGCCACCTGCACCGCCATCAGGAAGACGAGCAGCCACGCATAGGAGCGCCGGTCGCGCCGGCCCGAAAGACTGAGCAGCCCCTCGAAGATCGGCTTGGCCACGCTATTCCGCCGCCAGTGCCGGCCTCGCGGCGAGCTTGCGCAACGCGCGGTCGATCCACTGTGCCGTGAGCTTTTCGGCCAGGGCGTTCTGGCGCAAGCGTTCGTTCAGCGCGGGGAAGTCCACCCGGTCCAGCGCCTGGTCCTGGTTGAAGCAGGAGAACACCACGCTGCGCGCCCCGGTGGCGGGGTCGACTTGCGGCTGGAGGCACTGGGCACAGACCTCCTTCATCATGCACTGCATCGGCGAGTTGATGGAGCCGATGGCGGAGTGGCCGGGCTTCAGGTAGGGCGCGAGCACGCCGTGGCGGGCCGCACCCACGGCGGCCATCATGCGGTCGGAGCCGATGACGATCATGTGCGCGGCATCGCGCAGCGGTACCGCCGGTTCGCCAAGCTGGCCTGAGCCGTAGGCGGCCATCGCCTGGACGATGTTGCCGACGAAGCTGCGGTCTTGCGGGCGGGTGGGGGTGAAGCCGGGGGCTTCGTCGCAGCACCAGACGATGACGTCGGCGGCGCGTTCGATCTCCTCCACCTTGTAGCGATCGCGCAATGCCTTGTAGCCGGCAAAATAGATGACCTTGGAGCCGGCGGCGCGGGTGGCAGCACCGATGGAGAACAGCACGGCGTTGCCGAGGCCGCCGCCGACCAGGGCGACGGTGGTGTCGGCGTGGATCTCGGTGGGGGTACCGGTGGGGCCCATCAGCACCACGGGCTCGCCAATGGGCAGGACGGCGCAGAGGTCGGAGCTGCCGCCCATCTCCAGGACGATGACCGAGACCAGGCCGCGTTCGGGGTCGGTCCAGGCGCCGGTCATGGCCAGGCCCTCCATGCCGAGCAGGGTAGTGCCGATGCCGGGTTCGTCCAGGCGCAGGGCGCGCATCTCGTAGTTCTGCAGGCGGTAGAACTGGCCCGGGCGGAAGGCGCGGGCGGCGGCGGGGGCGTGCAGGACGACCTCGACGATGGTGGGGGTGAGGCGGTGCACGGCGTGCACGCGGGCCTGCAATGCTGCGTGGCAGCCGGCGATCAGGGTGGCGCCGGAGATGGCGGTGGGCGGGTGGGCGGCCAGCACGTTGCTTACCACGGGGTAGCCGCGCTTGGCGCCGCCCATGGCCTTCACCACGTTGCCGAAGAAGCTGGGGTGCAGGTCGCCGAAGAAGGAGATGAAGCGGCCGTCCGGGGCCTTGTGCATCAGCACGTCGGCGCGGTCGGGCTTGGACAGGCTGCGCTGCGGCTCGACGCGGGAACCACTGGTGTCCACCGCCTCGAAATACTTGCCGTCGAGCCGGATGCGGCCATCCTCGCGGGCGAGGACGGTGTTGGGCTGCGTGCCGGCGGCGACGAGCACGGCACGGGCGGGCAGCACCACCTCGCTGCCATCGGCGCGGCGCACGCGCAGGCCGGCGGCATGGCCGAAGCGGTCGGTCTCCACGGCCAACGGCGTCAGGCCCTCGGCAAAGCGCACGCCCTCCTCCATCGCCTTGGCCACTTCCTCGTGGTTCAGCGTGTAGGACGGAGCCTCGACGAGGCGGCGGCGGTAGGCGAGCGTGCCGCCGCCCCAGGATTCCAACAGCGGTGCGAAATGCGGCGCCCGGCCCTCCTGCGCGGCGCGCGTGCGCTCCTGGGCGACGGCCGCGGCGTGGGCGAGGAACTCGGCGGCGACTTCCACGTCTTCGGAAGTCCAGCCGCGGCGGACGACCGCCTCGCCGCGTTCGGCGGCCAGGGTGCGGTAGCGCAGGGCGAATTTCTCCACCTGGCGGATGTAGTAGGCGAGGCTTTCGGTGGCGGTGTCGATGGCGGTGAGGCCGCCGCCGATCACCACGATCGGCATGCGGATCTGCAGGTTGGCCACCGACGACATCTTGGCCGCCCCGGTGAGTTGCAGTGCCATCAGGAAGTCGCTGGCCTGGCGCACGCCGCGGGCCAGTCCGCCGGGCATGTCGATCACGGTGGGCCGGCCCGCGCCCATGCACAGGGCGATGTGGTCGAAGCCCATGTCCCAGGCGTCGTCAATCGACAGCGTGGCGCCGCCGCCGAAGCGGATGCCACCGAACAGGGCGAATTGCGGCCGCCGCTCCAGCAGCAGGCGGACGAGCTTGAGGTAGTTCTTGTTCCAGCGCACGGTGATGCCGTATTCGGCCACACCGCCGAAGCCGGCCATCACCCGGTCGTCGAGGTTCTCGAACAGCGCCTCGGCATCGGGGATCGGCGCGGCGACATCGAAGCCCAGCGGCTCGATCTTCAGCCCGTCCACCGCGACGACGGTATGCCCGTCGTTCATCAGGTGGTGCGCCAGGGTGAAGCCGGCGGGGCCCATGCCGACGATGAGCACCTTGCGCCCGGTGTCGGACGCGGGCAGCGGGCGGCGGATGTTCAGCGGGTTCCAGCGGGTCAGCAGCGAGTAGATTTCCACGCCCCAGGGCAGCGCCAGCACCTCGCGCAGGATATGCGTCTCGGCCTGGGGAATATCGACCGGCTCCTGCTTCTGGTAGATGCAGGCCTTCATGCAGTCATTGCAGATGCGGTGGCCGGTGGCGGCCATCATCGGGTTGTCGACGGCGATGGTGGCGAAGGCGCCGAGCACAAAACCCTGGGCGCGCAGCTTGTGCATCTCGCTGATCTTCTCGTCCAGCGGGCAGCCGGCGAGGGTGACGCCGAAGGGTGACTTCTGGAAGGAGCCGGTCTTGCGGTCGCGCAGGCCCTTGCTGCAGGAATCCTTGCCCTGGGTGTGGCACCAAATGCAGTAGTTGGTCTGGTCCAGCGCCTGTTGCGTGTTCATGCCGGGGTCGGTGAGCGCGAAGCCGTCGCGCACGCGCCAGTCGTCCGGCGGCAGGCGCAGCATCGTCACCCCGTCGCGCTCGATGGTCTCCACCGGCACCAGGTGCTGCGGGTCGATGCGGTGCGGCACGCGGAACAGGGTGCCGCCGGCGTGGGCGGCCCGACCCTGGGGCGTGAGCGTGGCCCACGCGGCGTAGCGCATCGCCTCGTCCAGCGCCTCGGCCTCGCCCGCAGCCTCCCAGGCGGCGACGTGGCGGGCGAAGGCCGGTTCGCCGAGGGGTTCGGCCATGCGCGCTTCCAGGGTGGCGCGCAGGGCCGGGGCGTCGAAGGCGGCGGGGTCGGGGTATATCTTCACCGCCTGGCGCTGCACGAAAAGCCGCTTGCAGGCGTGGACCGGGTCGAGCGCGCGGGTCAGCGCCGCCGCCGCGTCAAGTTCCGCGCCGACGCCGAACAATTCGGAAAGGAAGGCCTCGAGCGGCTCGCCCAGGGCCACCACAAGCTCGCCCTCCTCCTTCTCATCCAGCGCATCCGGTGCGGCGCGGGCGGCGAGCAGGCGCGTGCTCAGCTCCGGCTCCGACGTCAGCCGCTCCAGGAACAGCCGATCCAGGCGCACCAGGCCCTCACGAACGGCCAGCGTGGCGACATCAAAGCCAAATCCAAGGGACGGCGACGGCTGCATCGGTCAGGACATCCTGGCGAGAAGGGCAAGCAGGGTTCGGCACTCGGTGGCGGTCAGCGGGGCGAGGGTTTGGGCGGCAACCCGGCGGGCGCAGGGGACCAGCCGGCCGGCGAGCGCCACGCCGGCGTCGGTGGGCGTCAGCACGGCGGTGCGGCGGTCCATCGGGTCCAGCGCCCGGGCCACCAGGCCGCGGTCCACCAGCCGCCGCACCACGCCCTGGATCGTCGCCGGGTCCATCGCGGCCAGGCGGCCGAGCTGGTTCTGCGTCACCTTGCCTTGCTCCACCACCTTGACCAGGGCGGCAAACTGCGGCGGCGTCAGCTCGTCCTCGCCGGCACCCTCGGCCATGCAGGACTGGAAGATTGCGGCATGGCGCTGGTGGGCGCGGCGCAGCAGGAAACCGACATGCTGCTCCACCTCGAAGCCGTCCAGCACGGCGGCAATTCCATCGCCCTCCAGCAGGGCACACGTTGCGTCATCGGCTGGCGACAGGCGGGCAGGCGTTCGCGCCACACGGCTCTCCGGAACAGCGGTCCGAACGTTCATATAGGCGCCCGATCATTCGTAGGCAAATGATCAGGCCCGCCGGGTCCGGCCACCACGGCATGCCCGCCCTACCCGCCACGCGGTGCAGCCGCGGCTGCCCCGGCTGGCGGGGGCCAGCAAATATCCCGGCGTCCCGGCAAAATCCAACATGTCATCACGCCACTGATATGTAAGCACATTGCGTCATCCGGCATCTCTCCCCGGCGGATTTATTCTGCCAGCATGATGTAAATGGTGATGCGATACCCATCTATCGATTGTGGCAGAAATGTGCCGCCCCCTGAAATGCCCTCTGGTGATGCCGATATTTCATCGCAAAAATGGAAGCACCGCACAATGAACACGCCCGTCTGGACCAAGCCTGCCATCTGGGGCGCCGTCGCAGGCTGCGCCGCCACAGCCATCGTCGGCTTCGGCTACATGGGCTGGAGCACGGCGGCGTCCACCGAGCGCCTCGCCGTTGAGCGTGCCAATACGGCCGTGGTCGCGGCGCTGGTGCCGCTGTGCATCGCCAATGCGAAGGCCGACGAGGATCTCAGCAGGATGGTGAAGTTCAAGGCCGAATCGTCGTCCTACAGCCGCAGCGACCTGGTGCGCACGTCCGGCTGGGCGTCGGTTCCCGGAATGACTGCTCCCAGTTCCAGCTTGGTGGATGCCTGTTCCGAGCAGCTTCGCAGCACGTCCGAGAGCTGAGCGGATGCGCGCGGACAAGGCCCGCCTGGGCACCAAGCTCGCCTGCGCCGCCTGCGCCGTGCGCTTCTACGACCTCGGCCGCAGCCCGGCGGTCTGCCCGGTCTGCCACGCGGAACAACCGCCGCCGCGGCCCGCGGGTGCCTATCCGGCCCGCACCGCCGGGCGGCGTTGGGGCCAGCGCGGGGCCGTCGCCAGCCCGGCAGCACCGGCAGCCGACGCCGCAGCCGCCGACGACGAGGTGGCCGAGGATGAATCCCCCCTGCTTGATCCCGCCGACGACGACGAGGATGATGAGGCCGAGGTGGCCGCGGTGACCGATTCCACGGACGAGCCCTGATCCGCCTGCCTGGAAACCCCGATGATGCAGTTCACCCTGGTCCGCCACAGCGCCTATGCCACCGCCGCCGACCCCGCGTTCGAGGACGCGCTCGAGGTCTGTGAGATCGATCGCAGCCAGGCCTATCGCGTGCGTGCGGCCGGCGGGGCACTGTTCGCCACGCACGAGGAAGCGCAAGCCGCGATCGCCGGGGCGCGCGGCCACTTCTCCAGCCTGCGGATGAACGGCGCCGAGGTGTTCGTCGCCAGCGCAGGGTAACCACCCCTCGCGCGTTGCTGTAGCGCGCCGCCGGGTTTGCCGGCCGTCCGCGCCGTGGCAGACTCCCGCCCGACCCGAGGGAGGAACACCATGTCCCAAAGCCGCTACGCCGAGGTGTATGCCGACTGGCAGCGCGACCCGCACGCCTTCTGGGCCCAGGCCGCAGAAGGCATCGCCTGGGACCGGCGCTGGGACCGGGTGTTCGACCCCTCGCTCGGGCCCTACGGCCAGTGGTTCGCCGGCGGCGAACTGAACACCTGTTTCAACGCGCTCGACCGCCATGTCCAGGCCGGCCGCGGCAACCAGCCCGCGCTGATCTGGGACAGCGCGATGACCGGCACGATCGAGACCTTCACATATTCGCAACTGCGCGACCGCACCGCCCGCGTCGCCGGCGCGCTGGCAGCCCTCGGCGTGGCCAAGGGCGACCGCGTGGTCATCTACATGCCGATGATCCCCGAGGCGGCGATCACCATGCTCGCCTGCGCGCGCATCGGCGCGGTGCACTCCGTGGTGTTCGGGGGTTTCGCCGCCGCCGAACTGGCCAAGCGCATCGAGGACGCCGAGCCCCGCGTGATCGTCTGCGCCTCCTGCGGGCTCGAGCCCGGACGGGTGGTGGAATACAAGCCGATGGTCGACGCCGCGATCGAGCTTTCCGCCCACAAGCCCGCTTCGTGCCTGGTGTTCCAGCGCCCGCAGGCCACCGCCGCCCTCACCTCGGGCCGCGACCACGACTTCGCCGTAGCCGAGGCCGCCGCCACGCCCGCCGCCCCGGTGCCGGTGGCCGCCACCGACCCGCTGTATATCCTTTACACCTCGGGCACGACCGGCAAGCCCAAGGGTGTGGTGCGCGACACCGGCGGGCACGCGGTGGCCCTGCATGCGTCGATGAAAATGATCTACGGCGTGGAGCCCGGCGACGTGTATTGGTCGGCCAGCGACGTGGGCTGGGTGGTCGGGCATTCCTACATCGTCTACGCCCCGCTGCTCGCCGGCTGCACCAGCGTGATGTACGAGGGCAAGCCGGTGGGCACCCCCGACGCCGGCGCCTTCTGGCGCGTCTGCGCCCAGCACGGCGTGCGCGTGCTGTTCACCGCGCCCACCGCCCTGCGCGCCATCAAGCAGCAGGACCCCGACGGCAAGTTTCTGCAAATGCACGACCTGTCAAAGCTCGAAGCCCTGTATCTCGCCGGTGAGCGCTGCGACCCGCCAACGGCGATCTGGGCCGCCGAGACGATGAAGATCCCCGTTATCGACCACTGGTGGCAAACCGAGACCGGCTGGGCCATCACCGCCGGCTTCCGCGGCCTCGGCCTGTTCCCCATCAAGCCCGGCTCCGGCGGGCGGCCCTCGCCGGGCTTCGACGTGCAGGCGCTGGACGACGACGGCAAGCTGCTGCCGCGCGGCACCGCCGGCAACCTGGTGGTCCGCCTGCCGATGCCGCCGGGGGCCGCGCCCACCCTGTGGCAGAACGAGGAGGGCTACCGCACCGCCTACCTTGCCGACTATCCCGGCTGGTATCGCACCGGCGACGCGGGCGTGATCGACGCGGACGGCGACATCTGGGTGATGGGCCGCACCGACGACATCATCAACGTCGCAGGCCACCGGCTTTCGACCGGGGCGATGGAGGAGGTGCTGGCCGCCCACCCCGCCGTGGCCGAATGCGCCGTGGTAGGGGCGTACGATGCGCTGAAGGGCCAGGCGCCGCTCGGCCTGGTGGTGCTCAAGGCCGGCGTGAACACCGACGAGGCGATCATCGTGCGCGAGCTTGTCGCGCTGGTGCGCGAGCGCATCGGCCCGGTGGCCGCCTTCAAGGATGCCCGCGTGGTCAAGCGCCTGCCCAAGACCCGGTCAGGCAAGATCCTGCGCGCCTCGATCCGCCGCATCGCCGATGGCGAGCCTGCCGGCGCGCCTGCCACCATCGACGACCCCTCCATCCTGGACGAGATCGGCGCGGTGCTGAGGCGCTAGGCGAGCGTCCTTGCCACTGCCGCGCGCCTGCCCGCTGCCGGCGCTGCTGCTGCTGGCCGGGCTGGTCGCCACCGCTTCGCTCTACACCTGGGGCGCCGGCGCCTATTTTGAATTGCGCGAGATGATGGGGCTGCGGCCCTTCCCACCGTTCCTCGACCTGCACAACGTCATCGCCGCAGTCGAGTGCTGGCAGCAGGGGATCGACGTCTACCGCACCAATCCGTGCGACATGTTGGGGCGGCCGCACCTCTATTCGCCGCTGTGGCTGCGCATGCCCGCCCTGCTCGGCCAGCCCGGCTGGCTCGGCCAGCCCGGCTGGCTGGGCATCGGCATCAACCTGGGGCTCATCCTGGCGGTGGCGGCCCTGCCATGCCCCGCCGGGTGGCGCCCGGGGGTGGTCACGCTGCTCGCCGTGGCCTCGCCCGACACCGCCTTCGCCATGGAACGCGCCAACATGGACGTTCTGATCTTCGCCGTCGTCACGCTGGGCGCGCTGCTGCTCGCGGGCGGGCTGGCAGCACGCAGCCTCGCCTATGCCCTGTTCCTCGCCATGGGGCTGCTGAAGTTCTACCCGCTGATCCTGCTTGCCCTGGTGCTGCGCGAGGCGCCGCGCATCGCGCTGCCATTGCTCGCCGCCATTGCCGCGGCCACCCTGCTCGCCGTGCTGCCGTTGGCCGGCGAGTTCCTGCGCGCGCTGGCCAACATCTATCCCCTGCCCTGGTTCAGCGGCACCTTCGGGGCCGGCCAGCTTCCCGAAGGGGTGGCGCACCGCCTGGGCCAGGTTCCGCTACTGGCGGCGTCGATCTGGCTTGCGTTGGTCGCTGGCGTGTTGCTGACCGCGTGGGGCATGACACGCGACACGGCGCTGGTCGCGCGCCTTGCCGACCTGCCGGACCGTCACGCCCACCTGCTGCTGGTGGGTGCCCTGCTGATCTGCGGCTGTTTCGTCGCCGGGCAGAGCGTGGAATACCGTGCCATCTTCCTGCTGCTCGTCCTGCCCGCCCTGCTGCGCCTCGCGGTGGGCAGCCGGCGGTTCGCGGCCGCTTCCGGCGCCGTCGCGCTGCTGATGTGGGACCCGGTGCTGCGCCGCCTGACCGCCTATGCCTTCCCGCCCGGCGACGACACCCTGTCGCTGCCCAGCTTCGTGCTGTGGCTGTTGCGCGAGGCGCTGTGGTGGTGGCTCGTCGCCGTCCTGCTCGGCCTGCTCGCCGCCTTGCTGCTCCGTGCCCAGCGGGGCCGCTACAGCGCGCCCGGATTGGCCGCCAGCCAGTCGCCGTAATGGGTATAGGCCGCGTCGGGGCCGAAGCGCGGCTGCCAGCCGGTGGCGCCAATGCGCGCGATGTCCATTCGCCCGCGCGGCCGCAGGTCGGTGAAGCGGACGTTCACCTCCGCCGGATCGTCCGACTGTCGCCAGGTGAAGCCGGGATGCCGCGCGGCCAGCGCATCGGCCCAGCGGGTGATCACCTCGCCCCACAGCAGGCCCGAGCAGATGTTGAAGCTGCGGTGCGCGGGTGCGGCCATGTCCAGCAGATGCAGCAGGCCCGCGGCGACGTCCGGCCCATAGACCCAGGCCGAGGCGGGAATGCGCGCCGGCAGTACCGCCTCGGCCCCCGCCGCCGCCAGGCGCGCCAGGGCATGGTGCGGGCCGATCAGGTCGCGCAGCCCGGTGTCGCGTTCCCACGGCCCGAACACCGAGCCGATGCGCGCGGCGATCACCTCCATGCCCCACAACTCGCCCAGCCGCAGGCCGCAGCGCTCGATCGCGTATTTGGTGGTGCCATACACCCCGCTGGGCACGCAGGGCGTGGTTGCCTCATCGAGCAGCGCGTGGGTGTAGAAGCTGTCGCCATATACCGAGGCCGAGGCCGGCGCGATCACCCGTGCCACCCCGGCATCGCGGGCGGCGCGAAGCTGGGCGATGAAGCCGAGCAGGTTCACCTCCACCACAAGCTCTGGCGTGCGCGCCTCGCGCTCGGCGCCCGAGGTGATGGCGGCGAACGGAAACAACCGGTCCACCGCGTGGCGGCGCAGCAGCCCGGCAAAGGCCTCGGCATCGCGCACGTCGCCCCGCACCGCCTCCAGCCGGCCCGGCAGCGCCGCGAAGGCCCGCCGGGCTGGGGCCGGCACGTCGTCCAGCGCCACCACCACCACGTGCTCGCCGCGTGCCAGCAGCGCTTCCACCAGGTTCAGTCCCACGAAGCCGGTGCCGCCCGTCACCATCACCGCCATGTCGCGTCCTCCGATTGTCCGCCATTTCCCGTCGCGGCCGCCACTTCGTCAAGCCGCCTCACTTGACACGGCACGCCTGCCCCCCGGCATGATCCGCGCGCATCGAAAAGGGGCGAGGCATGACCGACCTGCCGGCGATCAAGGAAAAACTGTTCTGCGCGCTGCTGTCCGACGTGATGGACGCGCTGGGTCACATGCACCAGGCGCTGCCGCCGCGCATCCGCCCGCTCGACGACAACCTGGTCATGGTCGGCCGCGCCCGCACCGCGCTGTTCGTCGATCAGTACCACGTGGCCGAGGGCGAAAACCCCTACGAGCTTGAGATCCAGCTGATCGACAGCCTGCTTCCCGGCGAGATACCGGTGTTTTCCTGCGGCGCCACCGGGCGCATCGCGCCCTGGGGCGAACTGCTCAGCACCGCCTCCCACGCGCGCGGGGCCGCCGGCGCGCTGATGGATGGGCTGGTGCGCGACATCCGCGCCATCCGCACCATGGGCTTTCCGGTCTTTCACGGCGGCATCGGCCCGCTGGACAGCAAGGGCCGCGGCAAGATCGTGGCGCTGGACGTGCCGGTGGAGGTGGCCGGCGTAAAGGTCACGACCGGCGATCTCATCTACGGCGATGCCGACGGCGTGGTCGTGGTGCCGCAATCGATCGAAGCCGAGGTGATCGCCGCGGCCTTCGAGAAGCTGAAGGGCGAGCACTCCACCCTGGCCGACCTGCAGGCCGGCATGAAGCTGGGCGACGTGTTCGCCAAATACGGAGTCCTCTAGCGCTTTCATGCCGGTGGCACCGCTCAACGGGCACCGGCTTGTGCTCGGCCTCGCCCTGCTGGCCGTGGTGCTGGTGGTGCCGCGCGTGCTGGCGATCGGCGAGCCGTTCCACTTCAACTACAACGAGGGCTGGAACCTCTACCGCACCGCCCTGGTGCAGGACGGCGGCCAGCTCCATGGCGCGCCGCCGGGGCTGTGGGTGGTCAACTATCCGCCGCTGTCCTTTCACATCGCCGCCTGCCTCGACCGGCTGATCGGCGATCTCGTGCTCACCGGGCGGCTGCTGTCGCTGGCGGGCCTGGCCGGCACGTGCCTGCTGGCCGGCGCCTGCGTTGCGCACATCACCGCCAGCCGCACCGCCGCGATCTGCGCTGCGTTGCTGCCGGTCATCTGGATCGGGCTGTACCAGGCCGACCGGATTGCGATGAACGACCCGCAACTGCTGGCCACGGCCTTCGTCATGGCCGCGGTGTGGTGCTACCTGCGCGCGGGGCGGAGCGCTTGGCTGGTGGCCTCGGCCATGGCGGTGGCGGTCGGGCTGTTCACCAAGAGCAACCTCATGGACCTGCCGCTGGCCATCCTGCTGCATCTCGCCTGGAGCCGGCGGTGGCGGGACCTGGCCGTGTGGACGGCCACCGGCGCGGCGGCTGGCACGGCCCTGCTCGCCACCAGCCTGGCCGTCGACGGGCCGCACTTCCTCGCCCATGTGCTGTTGCCGCGCGACTACCTGCCGCTGAAGGGGCTGCGGATGACGGCGGGCTTCACGCTTTATCTCGCCGGCGCCCTGGCGCTCGCCGTGCTTTGGGGGCGCCACCACCTGCGCCCCACGCCGCGCGGCTTCCTGGTGCTGGCCGCGGTCATCGGTGTGGCCGTGGGGGCGCTGCTCGCGCCGGGCGGCGGCATCGACCGCAACAGCTTTTTCGATGCGGCGGTGCTGGACGCCAGCCCGGACGCGCTGCTGCGGCCCGGCGAGGCCCGCGAACGCTTCACGGTCCCGGTGGTGGATGCGATCCTGGCGACCTACCTCCCCGCGCTCAGCACGGCGAGCTTCATCATCCTGTTGCCCATCGTCGCGAAGGAATCCGCGCCATGATCGTCGATTGCCACGTCAACATCTTCGAGGAACGCCACGTGACGCCGCTGATGCGCGAGCAGACGAAGTTCGCGCGGCCCGGCGCCATCGGCTACAAGGCCGACGCCGACACGCTGCATGCCGCGATGAAGGGTGTCGACAAGGCGATCATCTTTTCGCTGCGCTATGCGGACAGCACCGGCGTGGATGGGGACGACGAGGTGACCGCGGCGGCGGTGGCGAAGTACCCGGACAAGTTCGTCGGCTTCGCGGCGCTGGACCCGCGGCGGGCGGATGCCATGGCGCTGCTGGAGCACGCCATCCTGGACCTGAAGCTGAAGGGCGTGAAGTTCGGGCCGATCTACAACGGGGTGTCGCTGCAGGACCCGCGGCTGGACCCGTTCTTCCGGTTCATGGTGAAGCACAACCTGCCGCTGACGATGCACATGGGCACGACCTATGCCCGCAACGCGCCGGCCGAGTTTGGGCGGCCGATCCATGTGGAAGACGTGGCGCTGCGCTACCCGGACCTGAAGATGGTGATGGCCCATATGGGGCACCCGTGGTACGAGGAATGCGTGGTGATCGCCCGCAAGCAGCCGAACGTTTACTGCGAAGTCTCCGCCCTGCACTACCGGCCATGGCAGTTCTACAACATCCTGATGGCGGCGCAGGAATATACCATCCACGATCGGAACAAGATTTTCTGGGGCACTGACTTTCCCTATGCCGAGGTGGAGGAATCGCTGGCGGGGCTGCGGGGGATCAACCACCTGGTGGAAGGGACGAACCTGCCGCGGATTGCGGATGTGACCATCGATTCGATCATTCATAGCAACCCGTTTGAGCATTGGTGGCATGGGGGGTTGGATGTGTAAGGAAAGAATCTTCTTTTTCTGAAGAAAAAGAAGCAAAAAGACTTTCATCCGTTTGCCTGTTGCGGAGGCTGGGGACAAACGGATCAGAGTTTTTTGATTCTTTTTTGCAAAAAAGAACATTCTTGCTTGAACACTGTTGCCGCGAGATCGAGCACCGGGCTGGGGTTGTCGGGCCACGGGGCCGGAGGATCATTCAGGTGTATTGTTACGATATCGGAACATTTTGATCGCAATGATGTGCGGCGCCAGGGTTGCTTCAAAGGCACGCCGGGGTGGGCGGTCGAGCGGCGCCGACGGGGCGGCGGCTGGCTTGGCGGTGATGGGGGCGGTTGCGCGCGGTTCTGTTGGGGGTTGCGCCGGCGGCGCCGTCGCGGTGGCGTCCCCAAGAGGCGGGACGGCAGGAGGCGGCGGGCGATCGTGCGGGATGGGTTTCGTTGGGGGGGGTTTCGTCGGGGCAGCGGGGCGGGAGAGGGGCGTGGCGTTGCTGATCGGGACGCGGCCGGAGGGCGGGGAGTTGGCCGGACTGCCAGAGTTCGACCAGGTGTT
>Ga0105055_10002549_pt1 | contig 28198 bp, 22 predicted proteins | sample BON03_FD_78090 | JGI IMG/M metagenome (GOLD analysis project Ga0105055, IMG submission 78090) | Freshwater microbial communities from Lake Bonney liftoff mats and glacier meltwater in Antarctica - BON-03 | ecosystem: Environmental > Aquatic > Freshwater > Ice > Glacier meltwater | place: Lake... | reverse complement strand
TGCGCACTAGCGACTGCGCACTAGCGACTGCGCACTAGCGACTGCGCACTAGCGAATACGCGGAGTGATGCGCTGACCAGATGCGAACATCCTCTGCCCTTCGGCAATCGACTCGTCGTCGTTGCCCAAGCCAATAAAGGCCCAGCCTTGCGCTAGCGCTTGGCTGCGAGTCATTTCAAGGCCTGCCCATAATGACCGCAGCGTTCCCTGAACGGCTCGTTGCGGAGCAGATGCAATCACTGCGGCAAGTGCCTGAGCAGTGCTCAGCAGGTCCTCGCCGGGAACCACTTCAGAAACCAAGCCAATTCGCTCGGCATGCGCTGCAGAGATCCGCTCATGACTGCCCACCAGCGACATCCGAACGAGTTCACCAAAGGGCATCTTGTGTAACAGGTGAAGCGGCTCAAACGTGGCAGTCATTCCGAAGGTCACATGGGGGTCAAAAAAGGTTGCGTGTTCGGCAGCAATCAAAATATCGCATTCTCCCAGCAGATAGAACGCTCCGCCGCAAGCCATACCATTTACTGCCGCAATCACTGGTTTCCACAGATCGTTTGTTTTTGGGCCGAGCAACCCTCCTGGATCATCAAAGTGAAAGGGAGTCGATCCAAACCCGGCAATCCGATCATCATCGTGATCACTCACAGCGCGTGCGCCACCTTGGCCGTCATCAATCTGTTCTGTGCGGTCAATGCCCGTGCAAAAAGCTCGATCACCAGCGGCAGTGAGCACAATGCACCGAACCTCATCTTGGTGTCGCATGCTTCGCCACAGCTCGTGCAGTTCATGCACCATCAAAGCATTGAAAGAGTTCAGAACCTCGGGACGGTTGAGCGTAACCGTGGCAACACCTTGTTCGCTGAGTTCTACGGAGATGGTCTGATGATCTGACATCTACTAGTTGTAGACCACTCAGCAACGCTGTGTCAGGTGGGTTGGGTCATGAGAAGAGAATCACAAGTCAATTCCTTGACCTTTTGGCGTTCTAGGTGCAGGGTAATTGGGTAACGAAATTAGCCGCTTGACTTGTTGGAGCGCGAACGACGGATGAGCATTCAGACAGTCTTCACTCTCGAGTGTTGCACTGGAGTACGCCACCGGGTTCGACCGCAAACGCAACGAGATTAGGCGGTTAGTTTCGCGATAATCGGCCTGCAGCGGCCAAATAGCCTAGGTGTCTTGGCCTGGCGGGCCAGTCTTACCAGCCTTTGAACTCTGGCGGGCGCCGCTCACGAAATGCCGTGAGCCCTTCCGAAAAGTCCGCCGAGGCAGTCAGCAGGTCCTGCGCCATCGCCTCTTCTTCAAAGGCTGTTTGCCTACTGGATTCAAACGAACGGTTGATAAGCCATTTAGTCAGGCCCAGTGCTTTAGTTGGCGATGCAACCAGCCTGTCTGTGAGCGCTGTAACAGCCTGTTGAAGTTCGTCTGTAGGCACTACTCGATTGGCTATGCCAAGTTGTGCACAACGCTCTGCAGGAACGCTGTCTGCCAAGAACATAAGTTCCTTAGCAATCTGCGGGCCAACAATTCGGGGCAACAAATAGGCGCCACCCGCGTCGGGAAGGATGCCTCGTTTGACGAATACCTCAACCAACTTGGCAGTATCGGCCATCACCACTAAATCAGCGGCAAGCACAAGGTGAGCGCCGCCACCTGCTGCGGTTCCGTTCACAGCGGCCACAACTGGCTTTTCGCAATCAAGGATTGACGACACGAGTCGCTGCCACCCATGTTTGATCAAACGAGTTGCATCTCCCATGGCCCGATCAGGGGCACCTTCAGGCCGGGCAGGAGCGGGCTTTTGTGGCCCACCCAAATTTGCGCCGGTGCAGAAGTGGCGATTGCCAGCACCAGTAAGTACCACAGCGCGCACTGCAAGGTCTGCAGAGGCCCATTCAAACCACTCAGTGAGCTGATCTCGCATAGCGGCATTGAGCGAATTGCCCTGATCTGCGGCGTTAATGGTGATTGTGGCAACACCGTCTTGGGATGTGTACAACACCTGATCTCCAGCAGCGCTGCTCGGGGCTGATGAACCTGAGTCGGAGTCTGAATCTGCGGGTGAGTCTGCATTGGGAGAAGTAGTCATAAGTGGCTCCAAAGTAGCTAGAGCGCGGCTGCGCCTAGAAAGCGTGGTCAGGATAGTGCTCGGGCATAGGCGCGTGCCGCTCGCGCCGGGCTGCTGGGGTCAGTCCCAAGAAAATAAGAAGGCTCGGTGAGCTCCAGTTCGAGTACCTGCGGCTGACCATCGGGGCCCTGCAACAGGTCTACTCGCGCATAGAGCAGTTCCGCTCCCTGACAGTGCTGCGAAGCAACTTGTAGCGCTTGTTGGGCAACTTCAAGTTGGGCCGAACTTGGCTGGCGTGGCGTTATTGTCTCTACGGCATATAACCCGTCGACTTGTGCCTTTCCGTGGGTTAGTAATGCGGCCTTGCCAAACCCGTGGCTGAACTCGCCAAAGAAGTACATCAGCCCGGTTTCACCCACTTGGTCAATTGAGGCAACGTAGGGTTGCACCATCACCTGATGGCCTGCAAAAATGAGATCTGTTACATGCGCTGCGGCTAGTTCGCGCTCATCTTGGCTGTACTGCGCAGTGTTGCGAGACCCAGAACTGATGGTTGGTTTCACTACAAATCTGCCCTGATCGGGGAACAGATTATTGGTAGAGAAGTCTGGGTCGGACACAAAGCGGGTGGGTACCACTGGTATCTGAGCTGTTTTCAAATCTTCGAGGTAGTGCTTGTCTGAGTTCCACCGCAGTACTTCGACTGGATTTAGGACCGGGGTGCTTAATTGAACCTGTTCGAGCCTGGCCAAGAACTCGTTTGGGCGGTCCACATAATCCCAAGGCGACCGAACAACAGCGGCATCAAAGCGGCTCCAGTCAATCTCTGGTGCATCCCAAATTGCTGCCTCGGCAACAATTCCAACATCTGCCAGCGCACTCACTAACAGTGGGGCGTCCTGATCTGTTGCCCAAGCTCCAGTTGCGGTAATAAGTGCAATCAGGGATTGGGCCACGAGCTATTGCCCAGTCATGAGCGCTACTAGTGGGGCAAAATCTTTGGCCGAGTCACCAGGGATGACGTGGTAGGAGTAGCCCCAGCGATCGCGGCGGGCAAGTACTTGCTCGGCAAGTTGTTCCGTGGTTCCCATCATCACCATGGGCGAGTCCAAAAGTGCAACGGGGTCTGCCTCGAATGCTGGCGCAAGCAACTCCGCCATTCCGGCAGCATCATCGGTGATCTGAGCAACAGCAAGCCAAGCATTCAGTTCTAAGTCATCAAAGCGGTTACCTGCGCCCTCTTGAACCCAAACCACCTTTTGATCAATGCGGTCTACTTGTGCATCTCTCGCAGCGGCAGAGTCAACCTCTCCCGAATGAATCGAGGGGTTGATTCCAATGATGTCTGCTGTTGCTCCCGCGTAGCGCAACATGCGAGCCGCGCCTGCGCCAATCAGTAGCGGCGGCCCTTCGGCGCGCACAGGCTTGGGGTAGCCGTCTAGTTCGGTGATGGTGAAGTGCTCCCCGGAGAATGAAAATGGGCCCGGCGCAAAGAGACCTTTCAGAATTGTTACCACCTCGATCATGCGGTCTACACGAATCTTTGGTGAGTCCATCACAATGCCCGATGACGAGTAGTCGGCAGCCATCCAGCCAGCGCCGAGTCCAAGTTCGAGACGGCCTTCAGAGATTTGATCAATAGTTGCTAGCTCTCGTGCAAGCACCACAGGGTGGCGATAGTCGGCGGCTAACACCAAGGGGCCAACGAGTAAGTTGGTCGACACGGCGGCTGCAGATGCCATGGCCGCAATGGGGCCAAGGCCCTCATTAAAATGATCTGGCACAAACAATGTGCAGTAGCCAGCGTCTTCGACCCAGCGCACAGAGTCTGCCCAGGTCATCCCTTCGAGCGGGCCGTGAAGTTCTGCTGCAAAACGAAATTTGCGAGGGTGAGCCATGGGTTGCACAGTACCGGCTGAACACTCTGGGCTTGGCAGAAAGCATTCGTAGACTGACTGTGCCTAGGTAAACTGAGTGTGCTTAGACCGAACTTGCTGCTGCCCCGCCGCTAGTTGGTAGTTGGAAGGCCAACAAGAAACCATCTGTGCGCCCTGCCGGGGGAGTGCTGGCCACTTGCCCCGCAGTGATTCCCGACAGCACAAGTAGCCCACCATCGGTGATGGTCAGACCCGTAGTTGATTCGTCTGCGGCTGATCCCATTCGGGTTATCCAGCGTACCTGCCCGGTTTTTGCGTCTAGTGAAGCTAAGAACGAGTCGGTCCCGCCGCCCGGGCCGATCTCTGTGTTCAGGTCACCGAGTCCAATCAGAGAGTCAGGTCCAGTTGCAGCACCGGCACCACCTTCCCCTGTAACGCCTGCGCTGTTGCTATTGCGTGTTGTGCCCGCCACATAAATGTTTGTTCCGTCTGCTGCGACCGCAGTTGCAACATCTTCAAACTCTGAGCCCAGTTGTGTGGCCCACTTGATGGTGCCGTCGCTAGCGAACGAAGTGATGATTGCATCGGTGCGGCCGCTATTTGCAAGCGGACCTGACTGATCAATATCACCATCGGTTGAGCCAACCGCAACAAACTGTTCGGTTCCTTCTCGGGCGTCTCCTGCAGCAGCCACTGCGCGGAACTCGTCGGTGCCCGCCCCACCGAACTGTGTAATCCAGCGTTGCACGCCTTTGGCGTCGATGCGCGAAATCCATGCATCTCGCAGGCCTTTCGAATTGCCCTCTAGGTCTCCGTCGGTATACCCCACAAATATTCCGTCCTCGGCCACAGCGCAGACACCAAGCGCCGCATCGTTAGCTGCAGTGCCAAATTGCCGCGCCCATAGGGCGCTCCCGTCGGAGCCAACGCGAAACGCCAGTGCATCGCCGGCACCTAGGCCGCGCCCGGCGGGGTCTTCTGCACCGGGGAAGTACCCATCTACTGTTCCAGACCCAAACCCAACCTGCTCGCTGCCCCTAGCTACCGAAGCGCCTTGTGGAAGCGCTAGTCCAGTAATGCTCTCTTGGGCGCTGCCACCAAGTTGCGTGACCCGCCCGCCCCCGCTCAAGGGCAGCGGCGCACACCAAGCGTCTGATCCGTTACTCCCGGCTTCTTGCCCGCCAAAAGCATTACCGTTTTCAGGTCCTAGGGCGTCTGCAAGATACCCAGTAGTCGAACCGCAGGCCAGTGAGTTCTTAGCTGTAGCAGACACGGCAGCGGCCGACTCGTCTGCAGTAGTTCCAAACTGCTCTGTTGAGCTAAGCACACCTGCTGCATCAACAGTCACGCTCAGTACATCAGTTCCGCCGACCACTGCTTGGTCGATACCGCCGCTGGTCGATCCAACCGCCACTACCGAGGTCTGAACTCCTGCAACAGCATTCAGAACATCCTCACCCGCTCCGCCAACTTGCACTGCCCAAGCGAGTTTGGGTGGTGTTTCTTCTGCCGTAGCTGCGCCTTGGTCAGGCGTAGCAGCACTCGGGGTTGTAGATGTGGTGGTGCCGTGTTCTGGCAGGGTCACCGTGGCTGGCTCTTCTCGGTTGAACGAGCATGCGCTGAGTCCTGCAAGCAAAGCCACTGATAACAGCGCCACCAATGTTGTCGTTCCCGCTGGACTTCTAGTCCCGCCCGAAGGCCTGTTGGCCGCACGCGAAGACTTCTGGGTTGGACTCTGTTCAGACTCAGTCCGCTTGACTCTCACTGACGTAAAATCCTCTCGGTACTGCGAGCACGCAGATCGTCTATTGGAAACTGCATGCGTTCATGCTTGCAGAGCCTATGTATCTTTGCCGCTCATCGACGCGTGACGCTCGCGCTCTTAGCCGGTGAGTTGGATTTCTGAGTAAATCCGAGGGCAATTCTTCGCAACACGGCGCTGCATTGTGCGAAGCTATTTAAATGAGCAGCCTGCCACCACTTGAAGATGCCGTTGCCTACGTAGTAGTTGGTCCGAATGACCAACGTGGGCCTTACACAGTCGAGCTCTTAGTCAGCGAGGTGTCAGCGGGCAGGCTTGATGACTCAACACCGGTCTGGTGGCCGGGGCTAGCTGACTGGACCACTCTTGGTGCGCATCCAGAAACTGCAGCTCTGATTGCCAGTCGCAGAAACGTTGCTGCGCCGGCACCTGAATGGGCTCAGCCTGCTCCGGCTCCGGCGCCAGCACCAGCCCCTGAGCCAGCACCAGCAGAGTCCTTTGCGCCAGCACCAGCAGAGTCCTTTGCGGCTCCTGCACCAGCCGAGGCATTTGCTGCCCCAGAGCCAACCCCAGCCGAAGTGGTTGAAATTGTTGAAACTGTTGCGGTTGCCGAACTCGTAGCCGAGGATGGCATCGTCATCACAGAGATTGTCGATGTAACTGACTTCTTGGCCGAAGATGGCACCGTGCTTGCAGAGATTGTGGATGTGGCCCAGGTCATTACTCTTGATCCGCAGACCTTGGCAGATTATGAGGCACTGGTGGCTCGCAGCTCGCAGCGAGCGAGTCTGCATGAGCGAGTGCAAGCCGTTGATGAGTCTTTGGTGCTCGCCGTAATCGAGGCAGCCGGCGAGTTGGGCTTTGGCCTAGATGACCGAGTCGACCTTGAGCGAGGCCACGAGTTGCGATTCGGTGAGGCGGGCGGAGATTTACTTCAGATCGAACTTGGCCGGGTCAACCCCGACCGTCCAGAAGATGTTCGGTTTGCTCATGTTCCGCTCATGGTGTCCTACCGGTCGGGATCCTTCGAGGGCGAAGCCGACCTAGGTGACGGAACACATGGCGCAGTGACAATTTCTGCCGATCAGTGGACTGGGCAATCAGCGAGCGCAACCTCGCTGTTCTTAGACCTAAACACCTATTTTAATGATGACCTGACTATGAATGAGTCTGAGATTCGCCGAGACCTTGGAGCAGTCATTGCCGTTGTGCGAGGCAAGCTCAGCTAAGGCGGCAATTCCCGCGCGGCTGCTAGTGCCCAAGGCCCCTACCACGTCCTGCAGTATTTTCGGGTAAGATCCAAATCAGCAAGTGGGCTTCGGCCCTTTGGAGGGGAGTACCTCTTTTGCGTTGGCATCGTCAGCACGGTTTCTCGTTCTTTGAACGAATAAAGACCCGGTGTCAGCGGTCACTCCAAGTTTGGAGTGGCGAGGAAGACCTCCGCCGCAGAAGGTGGCTTTTCGCGCCACCGTACCGACGGAGACATCTTTATGCTTCAGCAGCAACCAACTACAGATACCGAGTGGTTTCGACTTCCACCTGCTCAGGTCACCGAACTTGTAAAGGTAGATCCCTTCTGCGGTCTTAGCACCCAAGAAGTAGCAGACCGTCAGGCCCTATTTGGCCTGAACCAGTTGACTGAACCGACCCGTACTCCGGCTTGGAAGCGCTTTATCGGGCAGTTCAAAAACTTGATGGTGTACATCTTGATCGGCGCTGCTGTGGTTTCTGCAGCTGTGGGTGATTACAAAGATCCAGTGGTGATTGGAATTGTTCTGCTGATTAACGCCGTAATGGGGTTCATCCAGGAGAACAAAGCAGATAACGCACTTGCAGCGCTAAAGGGCATGCTGCTGACCATTGTGCGAGTGCGCCGCAATTCCGAAGTGCAAGAGGTGCCCGCGGCCGAGTTAGTGCCCGGAGACATTGTTCTGCTTGAAGCAGGTGACCGTATTCCAGCCGACGGTCGGTTCTTGATGACGGCCGCGACAGCTGTTGATGAGTCGATGTTGACGGGTGAGTCACTCTCAGTAGATAAACAATCTGAAGAAGTGTTGAGCGGCCATGAGGGCTCAACCGAAGTGGCAGTAGCTGACCGCTTATGCATGGGATTTATGAACTCCACTGTGGTGCGCGGCCGCGCCGAGATGGTAGTCACCGATACTGGTATGGCTACCCAAGTTGGTCGCTTGGCGGGCTTACTTGGAGCGGCAGAAGATAAACCAACTCCGTTGCAGGAGCAGATTGATCAGCTTGGAAAGCGCTTAGCTGCCATTGCCATCTTGGCCGTCGCTCTGCTGTTTGCAATCGCGTTGTGGCAAAACCGGCCCATTAGTTCTGACGAGGTGAGCGAGGCGCTCATTAACTCAGTGGCCCTAGCAGTGGCCGCAATCCCAGAGGGTTTACCGGCAGTAGTAACAGTCACCTTGGCAATCGGTGTCAGCCGGATGGCTAAGCGCAATGCAATCGTCAAGCGCTTGGCATCAGTAGAGACCCTTGGCTGCACCAATGTGATCTGCTCAGACAAGACCGGAACTCTGACCCTGAATCAGATGACTGCTACCCGGTTACTTGCTGCTGGGCAGAGCTACACAGTGTCTGGATTGGGATACGAGCCAGACGGTGAGATTGTTCCAGAGCTTGCGGCAGATCCAACCGGGGGTGACTCCGAACTCGTTACCGCAGCACTAACTGCAGCACTAACTGCGGGCCTACTTTGCAACGATGCTCACCTAAGAAAAGTTGATGAGCTCACTCAACTTGTTGGTGACCCAACAGAGGGTGCATTGCTAGTTCTAGCGGCCAAAGGTGGGCTTGACCCAGAGGGTCTGCGACACCAACTTGAGCGAGTTGCAGAAGTGCCTTTTGACTCCAGCACCAAGTTTATGGCCACGCTGCATCCTGATTTAGCCAATCACAACAAGTGCTTGTTGGTGGTCAAGGGTGCTCCCGATGTGGTCATTGCCCGATGCAGAACTTCTTCGGTGACTGCTACTGCCGGTCCAATCTCTGACCAGACCCGCTCAGAGCTTTTGCAGCTCAACGATTCACTCGGTGCTGCGGGCTTGCGCGTGCTTGCGTTGGCCACATTGGAACTTCCAGTGGCCGCTGGCGACTACCAAGGTGACCTAGAAACCGAGGTTGCGGAGTTGCACCTAGTTGGCCTAGTCGGAATCCTAGATCCGCCCAGACCCGAAGCAATCACTGCAGTAGCAGAATGTGCAACTGCTGGCATCCAAGTAAAGATGATCACTGGTGACCATGCATCTACTGCCGGCGCTATTGCAGCGGTGCTCGGTATTAAAGGCCGTGTCGTGACGGGAGCGGAACTTGATCGCATCTCTGATCAGGACCTTCCCGCGCAGATTCTAGAGATTGGCGTATGCGCGAGAGTCTCTCCAGAACACAAGGTTCGGGTAGTTAAGGCACTTCAGTCCACGGGCAACGTTGTAGCTATGACTGGTGATGGCGTCAATGACGCCGCAAGTCTTAAAGAGGCCGATATTGGCGTGGCCATGGGAATCACTGGCACCGAGGTAACCAAAGAGGCCGGTGACATGGTGCTGACTGATGACAACTTTGCCACCATTGTTCATGCAGTAGAGGGTGGTCGTGCCATCTACGACAACATCTTGACCTTTGTTCGCTTTCAGCTCACCACAAACATCTCGGCCATCTTGGTAATTCTGGGAGCGCAGCTTGCCGGGTTTGGTGCGCTGTTCAATGCCATACAGATTCTGTTTGTCAATATCATCGCCGATGGTCCGCCGGCCATTGCTTTAGGGGTTGATCCGCCAAAGCCGGGCATTATGAGTCGCGTTCCTCGCCCAAGAGAAGAAGTCATTCTGAGCCGTTCTCGACTATCTCGAATTGTCTTCTCGGCCACGGTTATTTCACTTGGCACGCTCGGGCTGTTTATTGCATTCAAAGACCAGAATCGGGATCAGGCGGTGACCATGGCGTTTACCAGTTTTGTGTTCTTCCAACTCGTGAACTCATTCTGCGTTCGCAGTGGCCACGACACCGTGTTTTCTCGATACAGCTTGACTAACCGCCCGCTGCTTTATGCACTTGGATCAGTACTAGTCATGCAGATCATGGTGGTTCAACTGCCCTTCTTGCAGGGCGTGTTCGAGACTGTGCCACTCAGCTTGCAGCAGTGGGGTTGGGTAACACTCACACCGCTGCTGCTAGTGCTAGTCGAAGAGGTTCGAAAGGCAATCTGGCGAGCCATGCAACCTCCTCGGGGTTAGTCGGCTAAGCAGCTTGTAATGTCAGGCATAGGGTGACCTAGATCAAGGAGCAGTCTGATGCGTGCAGCGTTATTTACTCAAGTGGGTGTTCCCCTTGAAGTGGTTGATGATCTAAAACTTGATGCGCCCCGGGCCGGCGAGGTTCGGGTGCAAGTTGTTGCATGCGGGGTGTGTCACTCAGACCTCAGTGTTGTTCAGGGCACCTTCCCCTCAATGGGGCCAACGGTGCTTGGCCACGAGGCCGCTGGGGTGGTACTCGAACTTGGCGAAGGAGTGACTTCGCTTGAAGTGGGCGACCACGTGATTTTGACGCCCAACGCCGCTTGCGGTACCTGCGTCTACTGCCTACGGGGGTTGCACAGCGTGTGCGCAAGCTCAATGGTCATTGCCACATCTATGTTGCCAGATGGCACTTCTCGCTTGTCTCGTAATGGTGAAACGGTGTTTCATGGACTTGGTGTAGCGGCTTGGGCAGACCAGATTGTGGTGCATGCCAATGGGGCAATTCGCATTGACGATGACCTACCGCTTGACGTTGCCTGCGTGATTGGCTGCGCAGTGCAAACTGGGGTGGGCGCAGCAATTAATACTGCCGATATTGAGCCTGGGGATTCGGTTCTGGTACTTGGCGCCGGCGGAGTAGGTATCTGCATTGTGCAGGGCGCAGCCATTGCAGGCGCTGCGCAGATCATTGTGTCTGACCCCTCTGAATCTCGTCGTGAACAAGCCATGAGGTTTGGCGCTACTCATGTGATTGACCCCACTTTCCAAGATGTAGTTGCAGTAACCATGGGCCTGACAGGAGCCGGGGCAGATGTTGCCTTTGAAGCAGTAGGCTCGGCGGCGCTCGTCGAGGTGGGAATTGCTGCAGTAAGAAGCGGCGGCACCACAGTCATGGTTGGCGCCGCGCCTGTTGATCAGACAGTGGCCTTTAGCCCAGTCATGGCGATGTTCTCTGAAAAAAAGCTGGTGGGGTCGCTACTTGGGTCGTGCTGGGGTCCGCGAGATATTCCGCGCATGGTTGCACTCTGGCGGGCGGGCAAACTAGATCTTGACGCGATGGTGACTGCTCGCCGTCCGTTAGAAGAAATTAACGAAGCCTTGGCCGACCTTGAAGCAGGCAAAGGCTTGCGCACCGTCTTGATGATCGGTTGAGACTGAACAGCCTGTGTGTGCTTTCTTAAGAAAGTGCGGACTCAATTGCGGCAACAAGCGCTGGGTCACTTGGCTCGACAGCAGGAGCAAACCGGGCTATCACTTCGCCGTCACCGGAGATAAGAAACTTCTCGAAATTCCATTGGATGTCTCCGTCGCGACCATCGGCATCTGCTGATTGAGTGAGTTCGGTATACAGCGGGTGACGAGCCTCACCGTTCACTTCAATCTTTTCGCTTAACGGAAAGCTCACTCCATAGGTAGTTGAACAGAACGTCTGGATCTCTTCGGCCGTGCCGGGCTCTTGTTCCATGAATTGATTACAGGGCACGCCCAAAACGCTGAACCCTTGGTCTTGGTATGCAACCTGAAGTTCTTCGAGTCCGGTGTACTGCGGGGTGAGCCCGCATTTCGAGGCCACGTTCACAACAAGCGTTACCTTGCCATCAAGTTGGGCGAGCGCGCCGGGCGTTCCATCAAGGCCAGAAAGATCTGTTTGGTATAAAGACATGACAGGACGGTACATCAGGATGGGTTTGCAAAGTACGCGCTCAGGAAACCCTTGATGAACTCGGCGATCATCAGGCCAACAGGTAAAGTGAGAAAACTTATGGACGTAGACACAGTCACTCTTTTTCTTGCGATGATGGCAGTGCTTGGCTTGGTGTTTCTGTTTGTGTGTTTAGTGGTCTTTGTTATCTGTGTTATCCACGGATTCAGAACAAAAACAAAGCGACCAACCTTGCCAGCAGCGCTCGTACCGCTGCGCAACGCGGTGGGTCAAGTTGCGCTGCCACTGGCTTTTGGTGTGGCGCTAGCATGCACCGTGGGCAGCCTGTACCTGTCTGATATTGCCAAGTTCCCGCCATGTAAATTGTGCTGGTATCAGAGAATCGCAATGTACCCGCAAGTGTTACTGCTTGGCATCGCCGCACTCAGAAGAGACCTGCTGATTAAGTGGTACGCGGTGCCGCTGGCTTTGATTGGTTTAGGTATTTCTATTTATCACTACCTTGTTGAACGCTTCCCCGACACGGTGAGCTTTTCGTGCACCTCAGACGTGCCGTGCTCAACCGTGTGGGTCTGGAAATTTCATTTCTTATCCATCCCAGCAATGGCGGGTATTGGATTTGCGCTCATCTCGGTGCTGGCGCTTCTTGCACGCACTGAGGAACTTCCCCCTAACTACGAATCAGTGCTTGCTAGCGCTGAACCAACAAGCGAAACTGAGGAACTATGAATGACCACAAGCATGAGGGTGCAGACCCCTACTCAAATCTCACTAATAGGACCACAGGTAATCGCCCCAAAACTGGCTTGATGATTATTGGGGCAACCGTTGCAGTGGTACTTCTGCTTGGGGCGCTCGCATTTTTTGTTACTCGCAGCGAGAACTCCACAGATACTGCGGCAACCTCTGCGGGCAGCGGGGTGCAAGCTGCACAGAATGCTAAGCAAGAACAGGCCTCGGTTACTGTTATTGGCCAGCCGTTAGCTGCGTACCCGCAGACAAGTTCTATGGTTGCACCTCCGGCAGAGGACCCAGCCGTTGGTCAAACACCCCCAGTGCTCGAGGGGTTCACTTTTGACGGAACTCCAGTCAAAATTGATCCTGCTGACGGCCGAGCCAAGGTTGTGATTTTTGTTGCGCACTGGTGCCCGCATTGCCAAGCCGAAGTACCGCTCATTCAAACGTGGATTGATGAGGGCAATCAACCTAAGAACGTGGACTTTTATGCAGTGAGCACCTCGGTCAAGCGTGATCAACCGAACTATCCACCCTCAAAGTGGGTTATTAAAGAAGGCTTCTCGCCTCAGGTCATGTTAGATAACCCAGCTGGCAGCGCTGCTCAGGCTTATGGCCTTCCAGGGTTCCCTTACTTTGTAATGATGGATTCGGCAGGCAAAGTCGTCCAGCGCGCTTCGGGCGAGGTTCCGATTGATCAGTTCGGCACGCTAGTAACAGCGCTTGGCACTCAGGCCGCAGCTCAGTAGCGCTGCCTAGGAGCTCAAACAAGCTTTACCGATGACTCGTCGTTCGAGCAGGTCCCGTAGGGCTTTGCCTGCTTCGGCGAGTGGATACGACTGCGGTTCGATGGGGGTGATTGAGCCGGCATCGATTGCAGCAATGACTTCTTTGAGTAGTGCAGCGTTGTCCTCAGGGTTACCCATTGCCCATGCTCCCCAGTCAACTCCTATGACTTGGCGGTTGCGCAAAAGAATCTGGTTTGCGCGAAGTAATGGAATCTCTCCTGAGGCAAACCCGATCACTAAATAACGGCCGAAGTTGCCAAGCGCCCGCAGTGCCAACTCCGACGCCGGGCCTCCGACGGGGTCAATCACTACGTCTGCTCCGCCTTCGGTCAGTTCTTTAATCCGAGCCTTGATATCTTCGCTGGAAGAGTCAATAACACCATGAGCGCCTCGCTCAATGCATAAGTGCAACTTTTGGCTAGTAGAGGCCACGGCGATGACCTTGGCTCCGTGAGCTCGCGCAACGTCAATCATTGCTAGGCCAACACCACCGGCCGCCCCAAGAACCACTACCCACTCCTGCGGGCGTATCTGCGTTCGTTTGGTCAGTGAGTACCAAGCTGTTGCATAGCTCTGAGTCATGGTGGCGGCCTGAGCAAAGCTGAGTCGGTCAGGAATGGGAACAATCTGAGAGGGACTCAACACAACCTCGTCGGCAAATCCGCCAAGCCCGATGGATGCAAACACTCTGTCGCCAATACTCAAGCCCTGCACCTGATCGCCGAGTTCAGTAATTTCACCGGCAATCTCAGAGCCAGGGACAAACGGTAACTGCGGACGAATCTGGTATTTGCCTTGCACAAAGAGCGCATCTACATAGTTCAGACCGCTTGCCCAAACGTGAACACGCACCTGAGACGCCGAGCACGGCGGGGTAGGGAGCTGTTCTATAGACAGCGATTCGGGCTCGCCCAACTCTCGGCACATCGCAGCACGCATCTTCACAGCTTAGGCTGTACCCACTCATGAATATTGTGAAAGAACTCGCCCAAAAGGCATTGCAGCACTCGCAGGGTTCAGTCATGTGGCTAGATACATCGGACCGCCCTGCTGCGACTGCTTTGGCTGAGGCTGCTGCCGCCGCCCGCCCCGGCGCGTCAGCAGCGACGGCTGAGCTTGTGATTGTTGGCGGTGGGTTTACTGGCCTATGGGCAGCGCTTCAGGCCAAAGAAGATAACCCGGCTACAGATGTTGTTCTGATTGAGTCTGGCCAAATTGGGGAGCAGGCCTCGAGTAGAAACGGCGGGTTTCTCTCGGCCACTTTGACCCACGGGCTAGCAAACGGAGTAGCTCGATTTCCCCAGCAGATAGAACAAATTGTTCGGATAGGCAATCAGAACCTTTCCGGTCTGCAACGAAGCATTGATCAGTATGGAATAGATGCTCGCCTTGAGATGACGGGCAACTTGATTGTGGCTGCCGCCCCTTGGCAAGTACCCGGCATTGCAGAGTTTGTCGAGCAGCAGCAGAAGTTCGGCGAGCAGGCACATTTGCTTGGTGCGGAGCAGGCCCGAGCCGAACTGAACTCGCCCACCTATCTTGCTGCTGCGCAGGTTGACTCAGGCGAGGGGTTAGTCGACCCGGCGCGCTTAGCTTGGGGTCTGGCTGCTGCCTGCACTTCTTTGGGGGTGCGGATCTATGAAAACACCAAAATGGTTGGTCTGCAAAAAAGCGGTTCAGGAGTTGCAGTCTCTACTCAAAGCTCTGAGTTTGGTAGCACCACACTTCAAGCCAAGGCTGTGATTCTTGCAACGGGGGCATTCCAGAGTCCGGTCAAGGCCATCAACCGGCGGGTAGTTCCGGTCTATGACTATGTGCTTGCAACCGAGGCGCTGACTGATCAGCAGTTGGACTCAATTGGTTGGAGGAATCGTCAAGGAGTTGCTGACTCTTCCAACCAGTTCCATTACTACCGACTCACCAAAGACAACCAAATTGTGTGGGGCGGCTACGACGCTGTGTTTTACAACTGGGGCAAAGTCGACCCGCAACGCGATCAGCGCCCAGAGACGCATCAGAAGCTGGCCGAGCATTTCTTTACCACCTTTCCCAGCCTTGAAGGCCTGCAGTTCACTCACCGATGGGGTGGAGTGATTGACACCTCGACAAGGTTTTGTGTGGGGTTCGGTACTGCGCATGATGGCCGAGTTGCCTATGCAGTGGGGTATACAGGTTTAGGGGTTGGTGCCACCAGGTTTGGCGCCAGGGTCTGCTTGGACTTGCTGTATCACCCAGAATCAGAACTGCTCAAGTTGGATCTAGTTCGCAAAAAGATGTTGCCGTTTCCGCCGGAGCCTGTTCGCACCGCAGGAATTCAGTACACCCGGCGCGCAATAGCTCGAGCTGATGACCAAGAAGGTCGCCGTGGCCTGTGGCTTCAGGCCCTTGACGCTTTAGGGCTGGGATTTGATAGCTAAAGCTTGACTAGCTTGTGTAGTGCAGCGAATTGCCCATCACAGCTATCGCTCCGTAACGTCACACTGTTCTGCTCTAGCCAATTTGTTAGTCCCCTCACAGGAGATGCACATGCGTAACCCCAAAGACTTCTTCAAGCCGCTAGCCGCCGGGGCGCCCGAGCCACTTAGAGAGATTCCGTTTCGGCCTTCTCGGATGATTCATTTCTTTCCGCCGCACCTAGAGAAGGTCACGGCCAAACTTCCAGAGATTGCGCCAACAGTGGATGTGTTGCTGGGTAACTTAGAAGATGCAATTCCAATGGATGCCAAGGAAGCGGCCCGTGCAGGACTGGTCAATGTTGCAAAAACAGTGCCTATGGGTGACACGCAGCTTTGGGTCAGGGTAAACAGCTTGGACTCACCATGGGTGCTTGATGACCTTGAGGTACTAGTTGGTGAAGTGGGCGACAAGTTAGACGTCATCATGATTCCAAAGGTGGAAGGGCCTGAGGATATTCACTATGTGGATCGGCTCTTGGCGCAGCTTGAAGCCAAGGCGGGGCTTCAACGGCCACTCATGGTTCACGCTATTTTGGAAACCGCTCGGGGTGTGGCCAACGTAGAAGAGATCTGCTCAGCCTCACCACGTATGCAAGGTTTGTCTCTTGGCCCAGCCGATTTGGCGGCTAACCGACGCATGAAGACCACTCGTGTTGGGGGCGGTCACCCAGGTTATTTAGTTCGTGAAGACCCCCATGCTGATGAGGGCCCTCGTGCCACCTATCAGCAAGACCTATGGCACTACACAATTGCGCGCATGGTTGACGCTTGTGCTGCCAACGGGATACTTCCTTACTACGGGCCATTTGGTGACATCAAAGATGTGCTGGCCTGCGAGGACCAGTTCCGTAACGCTTACTTGCTTGGCTGCGTGGGCGCATGGTCGCTTCATCCAGTGCAGATTGCAATTGCAAAGAGGGTGTTCTCGCCCGAGCCTTCAGAGGTTGATCATGCCCGAGCAGTCATCGAGGCAATGGGGGATGGCACCGGAGCCATCATGTTGGACGGAAAGATGGAAGACGACGCATCAGTGAAGCAATGCCAAGTGGTGATTGAGCTTGCCCGTCAACTCTCTGAGCGTGACCCCGAACTTGCAGACAGCTACGGCTTCTAGTCCCAACCTGCCTAGCCCGTAACTAGCTAGCCCCTAGCCAGCCCTTACCTATGAAACGAGAATTGTTATGAGCGAGTATCGACCACGCCGCAGTGCCCTCTATATGCCGGGCGCAAATGACAAAGCTTTAGAGAAGGCCAAGACCCTTCCAACTGATGCAATCATTTTTGACACTGAGGATTCAGTAGCGCCCGATATGAAGGCGGTTGCTCGAGACAAGGTGGCCGCTGCCGTAGCGAGCGGGCAGTACGGCCAACGAGAGCTGACCATTCGCGTGAACTCAATTGATACCCAATGGCATGCCGACGACATTCGTTCAGCCTGCGCTGCGGCCCCCTCGGGAATCGTGGTACCAAAAATCAACAGTGCTGCAGATGTTGCTTCTGTTGAAGCTTTGATGGAGTCGGCCGGAGCGCCAGACCACACCTCCATCTGGGCCATGCTCGAAACGCCAGCAGCAATTGAAAATGCTCTCGAAATTGCTACGTGTTCAGAGCGGCTCACTGTGCTGATCATGGGTACCAACGATCTTGCCAAAGAGCTGCGGGCTGCATTAGTACCAGGGCGTCAGCCGTTGCTATGGGGCTTAGCTCGCGCTGTGAACGCTGCCCGTTACGCCAACAAAATAATTCTGGACGGCGTGTATAACGAGGTTCGAAACCCAGAGGGGTTTGCACTCGAAGCCGAACAAGGAGCGCAGATGGGCTTTGACGGCAAAACGCTGGTGCATCCAACTCAGGTTGAACCCTGTAACGCGGCTTTTGCTCCGAGCGAGGATGAAGTTGAGTACTCGCGCAGAGTGATACAGGCATTCACCGAAGGTGTTGCTGCGGGTCTTGGCGTGGTGACTGTGGATGGCAAAATGATTGAGAACCTGCATGTAGATAATGCTCGCCGTGCTGTTGCCATGGACGATGCGATTAGAGCGTTGAACGCGCAGTAGTAGTTGGCAGTAAGCGGGTCTTGAACACGAAGTAGACAGCCGGGTGCCGGGCTTTGCTAATTAGCAGGATGGCCTTTACGGCCCGTCCCCGCCGGCCCGCTGACTCGGCAAAATGGGTGACCACGACCCAGGGCTAGCGATCTTGCAGGCAAGGAAACTCTGCACGGCAGGTGTCGGCTAGCGCAGGGTCGATGCTTGCTCGCAACACCTCTTCACCGCTGCCAGCCTCGGCAACCACATTGCCGAGCGGGTCAATAATCGCTGATCGCCCACCAAGCTCAACACCGCACTGCTGCCCAACCCCGTTACATGCAAGCACCCAAGACTGGTTCTCAATGGCCCGGGCCCGCAGCAGCACTTGCCAATGTGTGATTCTTGATTCAGGCCACCCAGAAGCAATCACAAATGCCGTGGCGTGAAGGTCTACGAGCGAACGGAACTGTTCGGGAAACCGCAAGTCATAACAGGTGGCAAGCCCGGTGGAGCCGAGAGGAGAGTCCACCACAACAAACTCGTGGCCAGCAGTGAGAAGCTCGGCCTCGGGGCCGCCAATGCCAAACAGATGACGCTTTCTATAAAGCCCGGCGATCTCACCGGTTGGTGCAATCAATACAGAGGTGTTGTACAGCTTGTGGTCTGCAATTTCTGCAAACGAACCCATATGTAGCCAAGTATTTGTGTCAGCAGCCAAGCCTCTAAAGCTGTTGACAAGCGGCCCGCTAAGCCCTTGAGCAAGGTCTTTCGAGCCATAAACATCAAACGCTCCCGCCACCCACATCTCTGGCAACACCACCAGGTCGGCCCCAGCGGTTGCCAGTCTGGTGAGTTCAAGGGCTCGCGGAACGCGCTCGGCAGCTGGTTCGGAGGCATCCGAATTGAGTTGCAGCAGCGCAACGTTGACGGCCATAGATGTGACCCTACTGCTAGAAGTGGGGGAGCGGCTCGGCCAAAGCGCTCAGCTCTAGCGAATCCAAGAGGGATCAGGCCCTGTAATTTTTATTCCCTCGACGACTCCGTACTTGGTAAGATACCTAAGTCACCAAACGAAGGCTGATCTTATGCGAGCAGAGAAATTCAAGGTCTCATCTTCGGGTCAAATGAGCCTGCCAGCTGCTGCTCGTCACCGCTGGCAGCTTGATCAGGGGGGACAAGTCGAGGTGCTTGACTTGGGGTTTGGGGTTCTTACAGTTCCTGCTGGGGCAGCCGCAACACTTCTTGATCAGATCCTGCCGGCTGAGGAGCACTATGCCCGAGTCGCAAAAGAAGATGATCCGGACTTAGCCACAGCGTGATCACCATCATCGACGATCACCTCCTGAGAGATTGGATGGCTCGGCCTGACCCTGCGCTTGTCAAAGAACTTGGAACTAGCAGGCTTGCCACAACCAACCTCTGGTACGCGCGTTTGTGCAAAACAGCAGCACGGGCGACGGGTGGATCATTCTTCCGGGGGTGGAGCACCGAAGAGCTGCACGCCCTCACCGCTGGGCTGATAGCGCTGCCCGATGAGGTAGAGGTGGCACCGATGCGGGAACTTGCTTGGCGCATGGGTGAACTCGTTGCCACTCATTCGGGACTCTCAACTTTGGGAGCGGAGGCTGTTGCTGCAGCCACTGAATCAGGTGCGCGAATCCTTGTATCCGCTCGTGATGATGGACCTGGTATCCGGGCTTGTTGCAAATCTCAGGGAGTGAGCTACGAGGCGATTCCTCGCTAGCAGCAGGCTCACAATCCGCTTTGGTTCTGCCAAATCTGGTTTAAGGATTGTGGAGCGGGATTAATCCGTGGACTGCGGCTAGTGCTAGCTCGTACAATCGGCACCCATCTGTGGTGGAAGGAGCAGATGAGTACATCAGCGGGGCACTAGTGGCGCCTTCGAACCGGCGCCAGCTCAGGTGACGTTCACCGCAATGCCCCAAGTCGCTGCCAGCGTCAACCCCGTGCCTTCAACTTGAAGCAGCCCACAACCTCCCCACCTTTTACAGTCCGAACACACACCTGGAGCAACGCCATGAAGATTTTGCACGCAGCCGACCTGCACATCGATAGTCCTCTTGGCGGACTCACCGCCTATGAGGGTGCTCCTGTTGATGAGATTCGCGGGGCTACGCGTCGTGCTACTGAAAATTTGATTCAGGCTGCGCTCCACCAGCAGGTGTCGCTCGTGGTGTTGGCCGGAGATATCTTCGACGGCGACTGGCCCGACTACGGCACAGGCCTATTTTGGAACGACCAACTGGGACGGCTGAACGATGCCAATATTCCGGTAGTGAGCGTGGCTGGCAACCACGATGCTCAGTCGCAGATCAGCCGAAATCTGAAGTTGCCGCCCAACGTCACTCAGCTATCTACTAGCGAGCCGCAAACCGTGACCTTTGATGACTTAGAGGTACAGGTGATTGGTCAGGGCTACGCGACTAGAGATATCAGCGTTGATCTGACTCAGGCCTACCCGGTGGGAGATCCCAATCTGTTCAGCATTGGCCTGCTTCACACCGGGCTCAATGGCCGTCCGGGCCACGCTAATTATGCGCCGGCCTCGATAGAAGCCATGCGCGCCAAGGGGTATCAGTACTGGGCGCTTGGGCACGTCCACACCAGAGAAATTGTGTATGAGGACCCGTGGATTGTGTTTCCGGGCAATATCCAAGGCCGACACGCCAAAGAGACCGGTCCGAAGGGTGCCACACTGATCACCGTCGAGGGCCGTTCGGTGCACAGTGTTGAGCATCTGGTGCTTGACGTGGTCCGCTGGGATCGCTGCGTTATAGATGCCACAGATTGCGCCACGGTCGATGATGTTCGTTCGGCGGTGGCTGAGCGCTTTGGCGCTATTGCAGAGGATGCAGATGGCCGCTTGGCTGCTGTGCGTGTTGAGATCACCGGACCAAGCCCGGCGCATGAGCACCTGTGGGCAGACCGTGCAGGATTCGAAGCCGAGATTCGCTCGCTGGCCAATTCGGGTGGCCGCCTGTGGGTAGAGAAGGTGCAGATTTTAACTAGTCGAGCAATCAATCTGGCCGCGGCCCGGGCAGATGACTCAATTGGGGCGTTGGCCAATCGGATTGATGCCCTGAGCGCTAGCCCGCAAGAGCTAGTCGCCTATGAAGATGCGTTTTTTGCTCTCATTAAAAAGCTTGGCGCCGATGCACGCACACCCGAGGGGGCGCCGTTTGACCCCACCCGGATTGGCAAGGCCGAACAGTTGGCCGAGCAACTCGAGGGCAGCCTTGAACTTGTTGTGTCACTACTTGCCGAGGAGCGAGCATGAGGATCAAGCGTCTAGACCTGACTCGCTTTGGTTCGTTCACTGACATCAGCCTTGACTTGTCGGCACCCGGCACGCATGTGGTGCTGGGCCATAACGAAGCCGGCAAGACCACTGCAATGGCCGCCATCGAACAGCTGCTGTACGGCATCCCGTTCAACACAAACCATGCCTTCTTGCACAAGATGCCCGACCTACGCCTAGGCGCTCTGCTGGCCGAGGATGCGGGCGAGACGCACGAGATTGTGCGCTTAAAAAAGAATATCAACGCGCTTCAAAATGCACAGGGCCAACCCATCGAAGAGGTCGAGTTGGCCAAGCTGCTCTATGGAGTAGCCGAAGAGGTGTTCAAGAGTTTGTTTAGCATCAGCCACGATGAGATTGTGGCTGGCGGCGCAGCGCTGCTCGATAGTGATGGAGAGGTCGGACGGGCGTTGTTTAACGCCAATAGCGGTACCACCGATCTGACTGCAGTGCTGCGTCGACTCACTGATCGCGCCGAGCAACTCTTCAAAAGTGGCGGTTCTGTGCCGCCGTTGAACATGGCCCTCAAGCAGTACAAAGAAGCAACCGCCGCGGTCAAAGACCTGTCGTTAAGCGCCACGAATGTGCTCGAACTTGATCAGCAACTCGCAACTGCTCAAGAAGCGCAAGAGGCGCTGTCGGGGGAGCGTCGCAGCTTGGCCATCAGAAAGGCCTTGTTGCAGCAGACTCATAACGCTCGACCATTTCTTGTGGCCCGGTTTGACGCTCTGGCAGAACAGTCGGAACTGCAGGCCGAGGGCTCTGTGGTTGATGCAGAGGTGCGATCCCAACTCGACCACGCTAAGTCTCTGCATCAAGAGGGCGAATCGGCCCGACGCTCAGCCGAAGCAGCAATCAGTCGCCAAAACGCCAAGCTTACAGATCTACATATCGACTCCGTGTTGCTCGGCCAGCAAGACAAGATTGAAAAGCTCACCATTCAAACTGGTGGTTATGAGCAAAACGAGCAAGACACGCCGGGCCTGAAGGTGGCGGCCGACGCACTTGAACGTGAGCTCAAACAGCTTCGCAAAAAGCTGCCCTCGGGCGCTCCCATAGATAAGAACGCCAAAGTCGTACTCACCGTCGACCAACAAGAACGCATCGGCACTTTGGCGGCCGATCGAGCCACCTTGGACTCCAATCATCATCATGCTGCTCAAGCAGCAGGCGAGGCCGAGCGAATACTCGCCGATCAGCAAGCCCAGCTAGCCAAGCTCGAGCAACCAGCCGATGTTGTAGCAGTGGTCAGCGTCGCGGCACGCATTCGTAAAGCTGGAGACCTTGAGTCCAATGCCATAAAGTTGGCCCGTGAACTCACCGACCTAGAAGCAGCGCTCAGTAGCAACCTTGCTGCTCTTGGACTTTCGGTGGCTAATAATCGGGCAATCGATGCAGTAGCTGTTCCATCACTTGAGGTCATTCGTGGCAGTGGCCGCAGTGCCCAGGCCCGTAGCTCTGCTCTTGGCTCTGTTGAGCAAACCATTGATGAAGGAGCTACCAAACTTGCCAGCGCAGAATCCGAACTAGAGCAGCTGTTGCGCAGCGAGCAACCGCCTACCACACAGGATTTAGTTGGTTCTCGAGCCCGACGAGACCAAGGCTGGCAACTGATTCGAGGCGCTTGGCTTGACGGTGATCAAGATAACGCTGCCAGCATGACTTGGAGCGAAGGGCGCCCCCTTCCAGAGGTCTATGAGGCAGCGGTGCTCGATGCCGATGAGGTAGCGGACCGTTTGCGAAGAGAGGCTGAGGCAGTTGAAAAGAGGGCATCACTCGAAGCCCAAATCGCATCACTTCAATCTGAGGCTGCCGCAAGTCAAAACAGCCGACAGGCTCTGCTCACCGAGCAAGAAGCAGCAGCAGCCGAGTGGGCGGCTCTGTGGCAGCCACATGGGGTGACCCCGGCCGAGCCTGCGCAGATGGAATCTTGGCGTGACGAGTTCCAGGACTGCGCCAAGCAGAGCGAACAGGCCAGAAAACTTGATGGCAAGATCGCAGACCTTGACAACACCATGTCTCGTCACCGCGCAGACCTTGTTGCTTCGCTGACTGCCATCGGCGCTACTGCCGATGCGGAGCTGTCACTTCAGGGTCTGCTCGATCACGCCGACCAACTCGCCGTTGACGCAACTGCATCGGCTCAGCAGTTCAACACAGTCACTACTGCAGTCAATGAGACCCAAGCCCAAGCAGTGCGCCACGCTGGGGCACTTGAGGTTTGCAACCGAGCGCTCAAACTGTGGCAGGGCGACTGGGCAAGTGCTGTGCTGGTCGTTGGGTTGCCCCCGACTGCATTGCCCGCTGAGGCCACCGCTGTGCTTGCGGCCTTGGCAGCAATCGAGGCCAAAGGCAAAGACCACGAGGATCTTGTAGTTCGGATCAGCGACATCAAGAAACGCAGCAAGAAGTTTATAGAGGGCGTAACCGCTGTTCGAGGGGCTCTCCTAGTTGATACCGAGCTAGCTGATACCGAGCTAGTTGATACCGAGCTAGCTGAGGCCGACTCTGCCACGGCAGTAAAGATGTTGGGCCGCCGGTTGAGCCAGGCAAAGCAAGAGGAAACAAAGCAGAGAGCTACTACCGAAGAACGAGAGATCCAAGAACTAGCCGCCGCCGAGGCAATGCAAAAGGTCGTCCAGGCACAAGCAGCCATTAGCCAACTCGTGGAGTCCGCCGGTGTAGCTAATGAGGCGGCGCTTGTAGCGGCAATCGCCCGAAGCGAAAGTTTAGCGACGCTCGATCAAAAGATTCGCAGCGCAGAAGATACCCTTCGGCAGCAAGCGGGCAAGTCAATTGAGCAGATAAAAACCGATGCAGGTCTGCTTGAAGGTGTAGAGATCGAGCCCGAACTGCAGCAAATCGACACCGAGTTGTTGCAGCTTGACGAGTCGTTGAAGCACAAGCAAATTACTCTTGGCGAGTTACAGAACCAGCGTGCTCAAATTGATTCCTCGGGTGCCGCTGCCGATCAGATGGCTCAGGCCCAACAGAGCTTGGCTGAAGTGGTGGATTATGCCGAGGAGTATGTGCGCACCGTTATGGCCAAGTTGTTACTCGAGGAAGAGGTGGCCCGGTTCCGCGACGATAACCAAGGGCCATTGCTTGAGCGGGCTCGTGAGCTGTTTCGGGACCTCACCCTTGGTCGCTATGTTGGCCTAGATACCGATGCCGACGACAACGGAAGTCCGCTGCTTTTTGCCCGCATGGCCAATGACCGACTCTTAGACGTTGCCTCGCTCAGCACCGGTACCAGAGACCAGTTGTACTTGGCGTTGCGTCTAGCCGCGCTCGAGCATTTTATGGCTCGCCGAGGTCCACTGCCGCTACTACTTGACGACTTGTTTGTGCATTTCGACGACGACCGCACAAAGGCCGGGCTGGTAGTGCTCGACGGTTTGGCCGACACCACGCAGGTGCTGTTGTTTACGCATCACGCGCGGGTAGCCGAGCAGGCAGCTGAGGTGATTGCTACAGACCGCGTGACTATCCATCAGCTTTGAGTTTGGCGGGGCCGAAAGGGTGCTCCTGATATCTGGTTAGGAATGCAGAGAGTGAGCTGACTTAGCTCACCACTTTGAGCTTCTCCTGCTGATCCCAACGACACTTCAAACACCAAACGGGGATGTTCCCTGCGGTTGAGAACAGCATGAAAGGGGAGTGGGCGCCCTCCTCCCGCAGCGTGACTGAGCTGAAGCGAGGATTAGGTTGAGGCTGTCATTACGACGTCGGCATAGCAGCGGCCGCAGTAGCGGACAACAGACTCGTCGACCCGGTCAGGGCACACGGCTAAGCCGTCATTGAGGTCGTAAAAACCGAGTTGCAATTTCTCATCGGTAAACGTGAGACGGTGCACGTAGAGGCGCTGCATCCCGCCGTTCCGCTGGAGGTGCCCTGAGTCGGCGTAGTAGATTGCTCTATTATCTCATTCTTGGGAGAGACGATGGGTGAAGCAGACTATCCCGCAGACCTTTCGGCGCTCAGCGCCTACGACCTGAAGGCGTGGGAGGAGATCCGGCGATGGGAAAACAAGCCAGCCCGGCGGAAGGTTCTACCGGTCAGCGCCCGCTTGGCACTCAGCAGGGCCGGTGAGAGCGCGGCTGAAGCGTGGAAGTCGGTTCCAGGAGCGAGCCAAGTTGATCAGGTCGTCGAACAAGTGCTCTCAGGGGGCAACCAGGCCGTAACCGATGCAGTCACCGCCTCTCTCCGCAGAGCACGGATCATTGATGCGGTCCGAGCCTCCGGACACCCAGTATCTGACCTTGCAGACCTACAGCATCTCGACCTAGAACTGCTCGACAGCGTCTGCCCAAGCCTCAACCTCAGGTATGCGGCTGCCTCGGCGGCAACAGGCGCTGGTGCAGGGTTCGTCGCCGGCGGAGGCACTGCAGCGATCGTCGGTACTGCAGGCGTTGGTGCTGCACCCGGAGGGTTGGCAGTGGGCAGTGCGCTCATCGGCGACGTCGTAGCGACTATTGCCCTCGCTGCTCGAGTTGTCGCCCACTATGCCGGGTACTACGGGTTCGATGCGCGTACAGAAGAAGAGAAAGCCGTCATTCTCGCCATCATCGGAGTGGGCGTGGCGGGCGAGGGCGCTGCAAAACAGGCCGCCATGCTCCATGTCCGCCAGGTAGCGATGATGGTCGCCCGCCGAGCTGCGTGGAAGGAGCTCAGCGAGGAAGCGATCGTAGTCCTACTTCAGGCGATGTTCGCCAAGCTTGCAGTCAACCTAACCAAGGCAAAGCTTGCGATGGTGCTGCCAGTTGCCGGAATCGCAATCGGGGGCTCGTTCAACTATGCGCTGATGCGCAAGGTCGGCACTGCGGCGTCATACTTATACCGAGAGCGGTTCCTCATTGAGAAGTATGGGCTCGATTCCGCAGTTGCGACAACTGACGGTTCGAGCATCATCGGGGCCGCAGAGATCGGCAGCGTCTCCGAGTGATGACCGACTACCCCGACCCAGAAATTACGACGTCGGCATAGCGGCGGCCGCAGTAGCGGACAACAGACTCGTCGACCCGGTCAGGGCACACAGCTAAGCCGTCATTGAGGTCGTAAAAACCGAGTTGCAATTTCTCATCGGTAAACGTGAGACGGTGCACGTAGAGTCGCTGCATCTCGCTGCCACGCCATAGCTGGCCCACCACGAGCTGTAGTGGCAGGTCGTCGGGAACCTTCGGCTTGAGACGGACCGAATCAAGGAACCGGCGGATTCCGCCTCTATCCTCAGCTGAAATCGCCCCGGCACCGCTCCCGTTCCCGGCCACGGTCTCGGTGGCGTAGTGCACAAGCATCCGGCGCAGCACCGACTCCGCTGCACGGGAAGTCCCAACAACGTCTCCAGATGCCAAGTCAAGGTAGCCGCCCTCGGCACCCTCCTCGTCCCGGACATACATGCGGCGCTTGCCGAACTTCCGCCAAGGGGTGAGGAACACCACAGGCTCATCGGGCGCAGTAGCGACTCCCGTGTTGTGGCTGACCCGAGACGGCAGCATATGTTCCAAGAACGCCACCGTCGCAGCTACCCACTGCGGATTGAGAGCAGGTTTCATGTGGAATATCCAACCGGCCAGGTGCTCGCCATCCATGAGATGGACCTGATTAAGCGGTTGGTAGCCGCCGACCTTGGCGCTGCCCATGAAACACAGCGCCGGGTGAACCTGAACGGAGCCGTAGCCGTGCTGCTTAAGTAACTCGGCGACCATCGCCGCCTGACTCCTGACCGAGTCAAGCTCTTCAGCCCGCCGCTGGCCGTTCTGTCGCAAAACCTTGCCGTCGAACGTGATGGTGCCCGACCAGTTCTTGGCGTCAAGCACAAACACACCGGCGGGACCGACCAGCACTAGGTCAAGGTTGCTCGACCGGCCGGGAAAGCTACGGTCAGGCAGTTGGTAATAGCCGTACTGGGCGAGCGTCTCGACGGCTTCTGACAACCGCTCTTCTCCGATACGGCCCGCATCCCAACGAGCAGCAACAATATCGGCAGCGTCAGCCTGAGCTCGCAGCCTTGCGGCCGCGTCTGTCGCACGACGCGCATGTTCTGCTGCGGACTCGCCTGCGGCCACGTCGAACTCCCCTCCGAAATTGACAGTAGCAGCCCTCAGTAAAACGGCTCAAGCGGCTAATGGCTGTTTGAGTTAAGCCACCGCAGCGGCGAACTGTGCGAACAGGTTGCCTGGTAGAGGGAACTGCAACTTCCTGTGCAGGTTGATGGCAACGCGCCAGTCGGACCAGTTCAGCGAACTTCACTCAGATTTTATGGCGATTCTACGGTCATCTATAGCGAGGATTTTGGAAACGACGGGTACGCGTGCACTACCGGATTTTGGACAGCAAGGTGGAGGACCAGCAGCCCAGATTCCGAACTCATGGTGGAACTGGTTCCGAGCCTGAGCGTCAACGAGAACTATGTCGTGTCATCTGATGCACCGGTTGGTGGAGCTGGGTACTTGTCGGGTTCTAAGTGCGAAAAGCCAGTCTTTGTAAGATTGCCTGATGACCCGGGTGTCTTCTTGTTTGACGTCATTCTTGAGTGGCAGGAATGGCAATGGGCTGTCTGAGCCGAGCCCCTAATGAGGAGCGGTGCAGAGTGGCCAACAACTTCCTCAGGGCCGTTTAGCCCAAGACAGATCTTCGATTTTGAACTCATCCCGTACTTCATATGCAGACTTAGAACCGCTTCCTCGCATCCAGACTGCAGCGTCAAGAATTCGTAGGTCGCTCACCCCATGGGTATCGGCTACTTCCCTTAGTTCGATCAGTCTGCTCTTTGTTAAAGAAAGGCTCATGAATTCCCGAAACACGTCCCAGTACCCAAAAGGTGGCGCTTCGACAACTGTCCTCACAACACTGTCCACTATCGGAATTAATAAGGGACGCTTACGAGCCAAAAGCTTACCGGCCTTAACCTCACCAACTCCTGGGTAGTGCTCTCCCGAAAGAGTCGTCCATGCTTCCCCGGCGGCCTGAAGCGCAACCTTGTCGTTTGGGTCTCCGAGACTGACCTCGGTGTCGATTGCCTGCAGTAACTGACCTAACTCAAGTTGGCCCTCGGTGCTCATCATCAGCCGCAGAGTTTTCGGGGGAACATGCTCATCAAGGCACGTCAGCGCAAGAAGATCATCTCCGGTAATCAACTCTGGTGGGTTGTGCCCATAGGTGTCGAATGTGCTTCCAGAAAAGCCTCGGCCATGGTCGAAATAAGCCTGTACGAGCCGCTCTGCATTTCCGTCTAGACATAT
>Ga0105055_10002547_pt1 | contig 28204 bp, 31 predicted proteins | sample BON03_FD_78090 | JGI IMG/M metagenome (GOLD analysis project Ga0105055, IMG submission 78090) | Freshwater microbial communities from Lake Bonney liftoff mats and glacier meltwater in Antarctica - BON-03 | ecosystem: Environmental > Aquatic > Freshwater > Ice > Glacier meltwater | place: Lake... | reverse complement strand
TGGCAGCAGGAACAATACGAAGAAAACGATGACTGCGAAAACTGCCAGAGTCTTGAATTGACGGCTCAGAAAGGCGGATGCACCCTCCTGGATTGCCCCAGCGATTTCCTGCATGCGCTCGGTTCCCTGGTCGGCGCTGAGTACTTGGCGCACGAGAACTGCTGCAACAAACAGTGCTGCGATGGCGATGGCAGCCACGGCGAGGACAATTGTTTGGTTGCTCCCCTCCAACGTGACATCTGCGAATCTAATCATTGGTCTCCTCATTGAGTAGTGCGGTTTTCACACCAGCGCATTGCACAGTGGTAACTAGGTGGAGGCGCCCGCGCACGCGCCAGCTCTCTCCCCTAAACATTGGTGGCGAGCCTATCGATTTCTGATTGGAATTACTTGGAAGCCCAGAAAATGTGACTAATTCGAAGCCAAGGCTAATTGCCGAGTTTCATAGATGGGTAAAAGGACGTCAACGCCGGTGAGAGTGAGTAGTCGCGAAACCCGTTCCGTGTTGACCACCAGATCGAGTCCGATCTGGGCTTCGCGGGCCCGCTTCAGCGCTGCAATCAGGCCGCCCAAACCGGTTGAGTCAACAAAACCGACGCCGGCAAGATCAATCACCATCGACGCTTGACCCAAGGTGAGTAGCGGGAGAACCGTGCGTTTAAATTGGTCAACCGTTTCTAGGTCGAGGTCTCCCGAGCAAGTAAGAACGTTGAGGTCGGTTCCGGAGTCACCAACCCCCGTACTGGCAACGATTTCCATTGTCCCACCTTGGCAGAAGAAAGCATTGTCGTCTGCCCAAGGCAAGATGTGCCTATGCTGCTGGATCCTCATTCCCTCACGGACACGGGTGAAGAAATTGTTCACGTGCGGGTGATTCCCGAGAATCCCGGAATTACCGGTCCATGGCCAGGCTGGATTGCCCCCCAACTGAAAGTCTCGCTGGAGCACGATGGCATCGATTCGCTGTGGAAACACCAGATTGATTTCGCGCAGAGTGGGCACGACGGTGTTGATTCAATTCTCGCAACGGGAACGGCAACCGGGAAGACAATTGCATTCAACGCACCTGCTCTCACCGCGACCCTCGGTGGTGGGACGACGCTTTACCTTTCACCAACGAAAGCCCTTGCCGCTGATCAACTCGAAACTTTGAACTCGTGGGCGGTACCTGGCCTTCGAGCAGGGGTGTATGACGGTGACACCTCCCATGAGGATCGCCAGTGGTTGCGCAAACACGCAAATTACTTACTCACCAACCCAGACATGCTCCACTATTCAATTTTGCCAGGACATAAATATTGGGCACACTTTTTTCGGCATCTACGGTTTGTCATTATCGATGAAGCACATATCTATAAAGGTGTCTTCGGTGCGCATGTAGCGATGATCATTCGACGACTACTTCGTATCGCCCAAAAATATGGTGCATCTCCCACAGTTTTAGCGGCGTCAGCAACCTCGGGCAACCCCACGTTGAGTCTGGCCATGCTCACTGGCCGACCTGCTACATCCTTTCGAGTGAACACCGCCGCCGTGCCTCAGCGGACCTTCGTATTTTGGCAGCCACCCACAATCCTTAATACTGATACTCGGCGTGGGGTACTCGATGAGAGCGCGCGGTTGCTGGCCCGGATTGTTCCTAGCGGAAATCAGGTCGTTGCATTCGCTCGATCTCGGCGGGGTGTTGAGTACGTGGCAGCGGAAACCAAGACGTTGCTTGGGCAAGACTTCGACTCGGTCGAGCTCGATCACATGGTTCGCGCCTATCGCGGCGGCTATCTTGCACATGAACGCCGTGAATTAGAGCACGGCCTGCGCTCGGGCAAAATTCGGGCGATGGCAGCTACAAACGCATTGGAACTCGGGATCGACATTACTGGTTTAGACATTGTCATTACGGCAGGTTGGCCAGGGACTAAAGCGTCTTTGTGGCAGCAGGTCGGACGTGCTGGGCGCAGCGGCGAGGAAGCGCTGGCCATTTTCATCGCGCGCGAGGATCCACTCGATACCTATGTGTTGCATCACCCCGAAACTTTCTTTGATTCCGACGTTGAGGTCGCAATTTCACATCCGTCAAATGAATACGTGATGGCTCCGCATCTCTGCGCTGCTGCCCAAGAACTCCCGTTAACAACGGAGGATCTATTAGAGTTTTTCCCGGCGAATGCACCGAGTGTTCTACAAACTCTCGTCGACCAAGGGCTCCTGAGAAAAAGGCCCGCCGGTTGGTATTGGACCAGTCCGCAGGCTGCTAGCGCCCTGGCTGACCTCCGCGGAACCGGTGGGGAAACCATTCGAGTCGTAGAAATGGGAACGGGACGGCTGTGCGGTTATGTTGATAACGCGGCGTCGCACCAAAGTGTTCACGAGGGTGCGGTCTACACCCACCAGGGTGAAACATTTGTTGTGCACGAACTTGACTTGGACGCTGCCGTTGCGTTGGTGGAAGCCACACCCGTTGACTACACCACCTTTGCACGCAATATCAGCGATATACATGTCATCAACGAAGTCAAATCAGCAGAGATCACCCCCAGCCTGCGCATCCATTTCGGTGATGTTGAAGTCACTTCCCAAACTGTTTCATATGCCCGCCGACATTTCACCGGTGAGAACCTGGGCACCGTCCTACTTGACCTACCGGTGCGATCACTCAAGACCAAAGCCGTGTGGTGGACTTTCCCGCTGATCGGCTCGACCGTCGATGATTGCGATATCGCTGGTGCAATTCACGGAGCCGAGCACGCCAGCATTGGCATGCTTCCACTGTTTGCGAGTTGCGACCGCTGGGATATTGGTGGCGTCTCAACTCCGATGCACCCGGACACCGGTGAGATCACAATATTTATCTACGATGGACTAGCTGGCGGAGCCGGAATCGCCGAATTCGGTTTCGATAATGCGTCGCAGTGGATGAACGCAACCCGCGAAGCGGTGCAGGCTTGCCCCTGTGACTTCGGCTGCCCGGGTTGCATTCAGTCACCCAAATGCGGCAATGGCAATGAGCCACTGAGCAAATCCGGAGCAATCACAATTCTCTCACTCCTTTGTAACCGGCTCGAGCACTAACCGCCAATGAGTCAATACGCGAAAAGCGAGCCAATAATTCTGGTGCCGGCATTCGCACTTCAACAATCACCTGCCCGCTAGCAAAATCGCAAACGGAAAGTTCAACACCGTTGCGAGCGCTGACCAGGGCTGCGGCCGCGCACGGATCCCCACCCGTTTGAATTGCGGCAATCGCGGCCAGGTCCGCATAACTCCCCAAGGTTGCCCGCGCCAGTGTCAATTGGATGAAGAGAAGTGCGATCAGGCCTGCGCAACAGATGACGAAGCCGAGGGCCAGCGTGAGCACCGTCGTCGTTCCTTCGTCATTGTGCATTGATCCACTCCCGCGGGGCAGTGTGGCTCTGAAACAATTCAAATGGGGTTAGCCCCATGAAACTTACGCCAAATTCTCCGGGCTTGAGGGATGCAACGGAAACCATGTCGGTATCCCAACTGATCTGTAATGAGGCCGTGGGCTCGTGGAAAGAGAACATTTGCCGGACCGATTCCTCACTCGCCCCACGCGCCAACTCTCGGGCTGCCGTACGTGTTGCATCGCTGAGCGAAAGGGTTTGCACACCCAGCGAGATTCCAGACATGAAAACGAAGGTGACGAGGAACAGCACTGGGATCATCAGTGCGGTCTCCAGGGTTGCCATTCCCCGGTCATCACTCATTGTGTTGCGGTTCCTTGGGCTGGTCAACCAGCCCAAGGAACCTGATATCCGAGTTTTCACGTTTAACCAAAGAACCGTGAGAATGCGCCTTTGATGACCGACCACAGCAAGTCTCGAACGTTGTCGCTGATCAAGAGTTTGAGAAGAACGCCACTCAGTCCCGCAACCGCAATTGTTCCAACCGCATATTCTGTGGTGGTAAGCCCGGTATCGTCCTTGAGCGCTGATCTGATTTTCGCGGATTTTGTTTCCATTACTACCTCTCTGTATCCCGACTTTCGGTAACAGAGCGAGTCTGGAACACTTGAACAAAAGCAAACAGATGCAAACTGCATTCTGTGGATGACAGGTCACCCCGGCAGAAATCCTGTGGATGCAGCGAGGGAGGCAACAATTGGTACGACACCCACCGCGAAAAAACCTGGAAGAAAGCAGACGGCCAGCGGGATCACGGCTTTAACCCCTGCGGTGCGGGCAGCAACCTCAACTCGCAAGCCATATGCACGTCGCATCTCACTGGCAATTCCCGCCAAGACCGGTTCAAGCCCAGCACCCGAGTCGTAGGAACGCATCACGCTCAAGGCAAGTTGGCCCAGTGTTGGTTCACTCACCAACGTGCTCCAAGCATCCCGTGGGTCAGCACCGAGTTCAATTGCCGCTAACACGGGTGCCAGTCGAGTGTGAATCGGACTATTCTCCATCGCCCCGGCTGCCGCCAACAGGGAACTGCGCATCGTTGCACCCGAAGCCAAGGTTGCTGCGAGTAGATCGATAAACACCGGGGTGTCCCGCACCATGGCAACCGCTTGCGCATCCGATGGTGCATTCTCACGCTTACCCAGCATTCGAATTACATAGAAGCCGGCTCCAGCGCCAACAAATAATCCGATGATGCCACTGAAGGTCCAACCCAGCAACGCTCCTGCACCGATCCCCACCGATCTCACAATTGTGGGTGAGGTTGCCTTCGCTGGCGCAGACTCATTCGTGGATCCACTAACCACAACGCGGGAGAGTCGGTTGTGCGGTCTGCGCTTTGCCGGCAATGGCTTCATAAAAAGATAAACGCTGACGCCCGCCAAGACCGCGGCGACTGCAATCACAACATAGCCTCAACACCGCCGGCAATGCGCGATGTCCACCATAAACCCAACAGGGTCAACCCAGAACCCACCAGAAGTGTCGCGAACCCGAACAGGCTCGAGAAGAACCACGTTAAAGGTTCGGCACCCAAGATGTACCCGAGGCCAATACCAATGACCGGCAAGAATCCAAGCGTCACCGCAGTGGCGCGCGGTCCGGCTAATTCCGCTTCAAGGTGTGCGCGTGTTTCTTGTTGGGCTCGCAAGGCGAGGTACAGAGAAGCGATACTCGAGGCTAGCCCTGCTCCGGTATTCAGACCGACTTGCCAGCACGCGGCCAAGGCTCGAAGTTCGGGCCGAAGATGTGAGTCGCGGCTGAGCGCTTCAGTGGTGTCACCGTGGGCGATTGCGGCGCGGTAGGCGAATGGCCAACACTGCGGTCCCACATTAATCAGTGCTGCTTCCGGGGAATGCCCTGCTTTGAGTTCGGCGACGAGTGCGGCGATGGCCCTGAGTGTTCCCTCCCGCTGTTCGCTCATTGCCCTACGCCGTCGACTGCCAAAATTTTCAGCAATTGACATGAACGAACCCAATCGACCGTTGGGTTGTCGTATTCCGGATTCGTGCGCCACCAGTACACCTAAGCGGCCTTGCGACCGCAAAGGAATGAAAAGCCAAGCGCTCAATGCTGCAGCACAGGCCGCGAACACGATCACGCCACACCACTGTGACACCGGCGTACCAATTCGGGCCAACCCGATTCTTTAACCCATGTATCGCCTTGCCTGGTCAGTGCGGCGCGAGTGGTAACGAAACCTTGCTCACTGACATCAAATACGTGAATTCCGTCAACAAATCTGCGTCCGCTAACACGCGACAGGTGAATAACCGCGTCAAGTCCTGAACCAATGAGTGCATGAAGGGCTTCTCGCTCTATCCCAGCAGTGAGACCCAATGCGGCTAGGCGCGCCGGTACAGCTTGTGGACTATTCGCATGCACGGTGCCGCACCCACCTTCATGACCGGTGTTTAAGGCGGTGAGTAACTCAACGACTTCGGGGCCACGGACTTCACCGACAACTATCCGGTCTGGACGCATGCGCAGTGAGGTTCGCACCAGGTCACGCAGCGAGATCAAGCCCTGTCCTTCAACGTTGGCTAACCGGCTTTGCATTCGAACAACATGCGGGTGAGCAGGATTGAGTTCAGATGAATCTTCCACAATAACGATTCGGTGGGCCGGATTCACCAGTGCGAGTAAGGCCGACAAAACCGTCGTCTTGCCGGATCCCGTTCCCCCGCTAACCAAAAATGCAAGCCGGCCACGAATCATAGAAATAAGTAATTCGGCAACTTCCACATTGATCGAGCCTGCCGAAATCAGCGATTCCAACGTAAAGGTTTTGGCACTCGGTATTCGTAGGGAAATGCTTGTTCCACCTGTTGAAATCGGTGAAAGTACGCAATGCAGACGGGTTCCATCGCGCAGTTGCGCGTCAACCATGGGTGCGGCGTCATCTAGTCGCCGACCTGCGCTCGAGGCGAGACGTTGCGCCAATCGGCGTACTTCGTGATCTGATGTGAACTCAATGCCGGTTAATTCAAGCCCATGGCCACGATCGCACCAGACTGAATTGGGTCCGTTGACGAGAACGTCGGTGACGCCTGGCTCTTCGAGTAATGGTTGCAATACTCCCGCGCCATTAAATTCACGCTCAAGTGTCAGCGCGAGTTCATCGACTGATTCCTCACTGAGGACAACACCCTCCTCGCGCAAGGCGCCGAGAACGTGGACGCGGGATGCTGCCGCGTTGGTGGCAATCAGACGATTGCGCACCCTATTCGTCAGTGCCTGATTCATGCTGCACTTTTTGACTGCTGGTTGCGCACCTCGCCCAGTAATACGTTGCAGACATCTCGGTAACCGGAGTTGGTTCCTGGGGGATCCCCTTCGTCGGCCCGGGTTGTCATTCCGGGCATAAATGCAATTTCGACCACCTCCGGGTCCCCCAAGGCGCCGGCTACATCGGGTAACCCCAGTCCCTTGGAATCACTGACCAGAACAAAGCGGGCCACCGCGCCGAGTTCCTCAATCCATCGGGATAACGCGATGCTGGCAGCGATGGCCCGAACATGATTGCGGGTGATCACACATGTCACCAGAGCCTGACCAATAAGTAACGCATTTACTTCGCTGTGCCCTCGGGGGAGGTCTAGAACAACGACATCGAATGCGCGTCGTGCCGCGTCGATAACCGCGGTGACTACGCAGGCAGCCAGTTCACCGGACTCGGTTCGACTGTGCGAGAGGAATGACACTCCGTTGATGCGTGGAAGCGCCGCCGTCAGCGTTTCGGCCGCAATACGACCCGCACCGGGATCAATATCTGGCCAACGGGTTCCCAAGATTTCCTCGGCCCCAAGTAAGAGATCAATCCCGCCGCCAAACTGATCGAGGTCGATCACCACCGAGCTCATGCCTTGGGTGACTGCGGCGGCAGCAAGATTTACCGCAAAGGTCGAGGCGCCCGCACCGCCGCTCCCGCCAATCACACAAATGATGTTGCTCCTGCAAACCCCTGTTGCTGGCCTCGGTATGACAAGCCCCGACAATTCGTCCGCTAACCAAAAACCGCCCATGGGAAGCTCCACGACGTTCTCCGCACCCAAGGCGACTGCATGCCGCCACGTGTCCCGTTCGGAACTTGATTCAACTTTCCCACCAACCTCGGATTGGTCCTTGACGTGGACCACAACCACGTGGGCTCTTCGAGGGGCAGCATTCACAACACATTCACCGGCGAGGTCTGACCCAACAATAATGAATGTGGCGTTCTCCCACAGGTCCTTGGCCATGAGCGGGGATGAAACCACCTGAATGTCAATGCCCAGTGGATCAACAACCGACGTAACGTAATTAATGATCTGTGAATCTGCGGTGACGAGGAGCAATACGTGAGTTGAATGCAACATGACTTAACCCAACGCCATAACGACGTAATTGTTAATAGTGAATTTCACGACTGTGGACAACTGCGAACATGCGTTACCATTGTCCCATGTCGGTGGCCGCGTTCTTTGATCTCGATAAGACAATTTTGGCCAAATCAAGTTCATTCGTATTCGCCAAACCATTTTACAAAGAAGGCCTAATCGGCCGATCCGACGTTATCCGAAGCGCCTATGCACAATTTATGTTCCTTGCATCGGGTGCTGATCACGATCAAATGGAGACGATGCGGGAATACATGTCCGAACTTGTCACCGGCTGGGACGCCGCTAAAGTCCAGTCGATTGTGGCCGAAACCCTCGACACGTTGATCGATCCACTGGTATACCAAGAAGCGGTTGACCTGATTAATTTCCATAAAGAGCAAGGCCACACGGTCATTGTTATTTCCACCTCAGGGAATGAAATAGTGGAGCCAATTGCAGAGCGCCTCGGTGCTGATTTCGCGATCGGCACGCAAGTTGCAATCGTTGACGGCAAGTACACGGGCGAAATTATTTTCTACGCCTACGGCAGCGGCAAAGCGGAAGCCGTTCACTCCCTGGCGATCGACCACGGATTCGATCTCGCCGAATGCTTCGCCTACTCTGATTCGCAAACAGATTTACCGATGCTCGAAGCTGTTGGAAACCCTCGGGCTGTCAACCCTGATAGCGAGTTGCGCGCGATCGCGATCGAACGCGGCTGGCACATCCTTGATTTCGCGAGACCCGTGTCAATGAAAGCCAGGGTTGAAAAACGTCAAGCAATTGCTGCCGGTGCTGGAGTTGCTATCGGCGCGGTCGCGCTTGGAATCACCTGGTACGCCAAACGCCGCAGCATCCGCGCATGAAGTTGAAGGCTAAGCGGTGGAGGCAACATACGTGAGGGACGTCGCTACGGCGAGGTCCTGCTTCTTTTCTGCCTAGTTATTGTTCTTACTCCATTCTTCTGGTCTTCGAATTGGATTACCCTTCGCACGGTGAATAACGTCGGGTAACCGGTGTGATTCAGCCAATGAGGGATGGAGAAAGATTTCCCAATCAATTCCAATCTTGATGAACTGGTTTGTGCGTTGAGATCGCGGATAGACAACTCCGACGCGTGCATTGAATCTTGTCTTGACTATCTCTATTGGTCTGGCGAGGTCGGAATCATTGCTAACAACAACGTAGGTGCCGGCCAGACCATCTACAGCATCCATTAACAACTGTGACGCCAACTTGACGTCAGATCCTTTCTCTTGGACCTTGTAAACCCTTATCCAATGAAATGGTGGCGTTTCTTTCCCATTGATGTATTCCCGGGAATATCCGGGTCGAATGACGAATTGGGAGTCATCATGGACGGTTGCTCGAGCAAGAGTGTTTAAGGCTCGAAGATACGCATCTTGACGGTTCGGGGCCTTCGGATCTTCAGGGTTTAATCGACCAAGGATTCGTGCCGTGAAGTAGTGAACCATTAGCACTTCATGCTCCGCCAGCAGAGTGTCAAATAATGAAACTATGTCAAGCCATTTATTACCAGGACGTTTGTGAAGTTGGCCTTTATAAAGATTGAGGCCATCAACATAGACAATTGCTGTCGACCTGGTTTGCTCCATCAACAAATGATGGTCATGATTACAGGGTTCGGCAACTATGCCTGTGGGTCACTAACCGCTCTGGCGCCAAGCCCGAGACTGGCGCAGAACCAAGCAAAGTAACTCTCAATTCCTTCCTGGGTCCCGGTTGCAAAGTCTCGGATAGCCGTGACGTAGGCGGTGCGGGTCGATTCGTACATTCCGTTTTCCGGGATCGAAAAGTTTGACGGATCAAGACTTCGGGCGCTGAGGACGGTGCGCACGGTGGCGCGTGCGACAAGTCCCGAACCCCAGGCGAATGGGCGCAGTCGCATGATTTCGCCGTGAACGTACCCGGCCTCGATCACCGCTGGAACTTTTGTTATCGAACACTGCTGGGACAGTCGCATCAGCGCCCCGGGAACTTCTTGGTGCTCGGGCAGGAATCCGATGTGCAGGGGATCATCCGGATCTTGGTCCAACCGTGGTCGAGCTAACTTGTTGTCATCTATAAATTCTTTGGCCACCAAGGTATGAAGCCCGGTGATGACTTGAAGGGGTGCCCGCATCCAAATCTCATTAAGTTTTGGTGCCTCGGCCGTGATCACCAAACTCGCCGCGAGGACCTTTCCCATCGGGGACTCTTCAACCCCGACGAGGTCTGCTCCTTCCAGCGCCGCTGAATCTGCGCCGCCGCGGGTGATCGAACTCTGGGCCACCTGAATCGAGGCGGTCCGGATGTCACGTCGCCACAGGAGTTCGTCGATATCAGCTCGTGCCGCGTTGGCTAATTGTTGGACCTGTTCCCACCCGGCTACCAGGTCCAGCAGTGGAGTCGCCATGTGGCAACGGTACTTATTCACGATTCAATCCGCGCAAAAGACCCCGTTTTTATGATCCGCACCATTTACCCAACCTGATTTCGGTAAGTTAGGTCCACATATTCTTTAAGGAGCGACCCAATAATGAGTGAAGTCCACGAAACCCTTGACAACCTGTTGCACGAGAATCGGACTTTCCCGCCGAGCCCTGACTTTATGGCCAACGCCAACGCCAAGGCCAGCCTCTACGACGAAGCCGAGGCCGACCGGTTGGGTTTTTGGGCCAAGCAGGCTCGTGCCTTGGATTGGGATACCGACTTCACCGACGTTCTTGACTGGTCGAATGCCCCGTTCGCCAAATGGTTCATTGGCGGCAAACTCAATGTTGCCTACAACTGTGTGGACCGCCATGTTCTTGCCGGTCACGGCGACCAAGTTGCTCTTCGGTTTGAAGGCGAGCCTGGTGACCAACGCACTGTCACCTACCAAGAACTCATGGACGACGTGTGCAAGGCGGCAAATGCATTGACCGAACTGGGAATCACTGCCGGGGATCGGGTAGCAATTTATATGCCGATGATCCCTGAAGCCGTGGTTGCCATGTTGGCGTGCGCCCGGGTCGGTGCTGTTCACTCGGTGGTTTTTGCTGGTTTTAGCGCCGAAGCGCTGCGCAGCCGAATTGAGGACGCCGATGCAAAACTGGTGATTACCGCGGACGGACAAAATCGCCGTGGAAGTGTCATGGCACTGAAGCCAGCAGTTGACGAGGCAGTGGCCGCCAGTCCATCGGTAAATAATGTTCTCGTTGTTCAGCGTTGCGGCAATGACATTACGTGGACCGATAAGGACGTATGGTGGCACGAGTTCGTTGAAAACCAGTCACCCGAGCACGCTCCTGTGGCGTTTGATTCCGAACACCCGCTCTTTATTTTGTACACCTCGGGAACCACCGGTAAACCAAAAGGGATTTTGCACACCACGGGTGGCTATCTGACACAGGTTGCTTTCACACACCGCAATGTTTTTGATCTCAAGCCTGACACCGATGTGTTTTGGTGCACCGCGGATATTGGTTGGGTAACCGGGCATTCGTACATTGTTTACGGCCCGCTTGCGAACCGAAGCACCCAGGTTATTTACGAAGGAACTCCTGACACGCCCGGCAAAGATCGCTGGTGGGACATCATTGAGCGGCACGGTGTGACGATTCTTTACACGGCGCCGACGGCAATCCGAACGTTCATGAAGTGGGGCGAGAAACTACCCCAGTCACATGATCTGAGTTCACTTCGCTTACTCGGGTCGGTTGGTGAACCCATTAATCCGGAGGCGTGGATGTGGTACCGCAGAGTCATTGGCGGTGACAACTGCCCGATTATTGACACCTGGTGGCAAACCGAGACCGGCGGCATGATGATCTCGCCGTTACCCGGCGTCACCGCCACCAAACCCGGTTCGGCAATGCGCGCACTTCCCGGCATCGGGGTTGCCGTCGTGGACGACGCGGGAACGCCTTTAGGGAATGGTCACGGAGGTTTCCTCGTTCTTACCGAACCGTGGCCGGCAATGCTGCGCGGGATCTGGGGAGACAACCAGCGATTCATTGACACGTACTGGTCTAAATGGCCGGAGTATTACTTCGCGGGTGACGGTGCAAAACTTGATGACGACGGAGCTTTGTGGTTACTGGGTCGGGTCGACGACGTGATGAATGTTTCCGGGCACCGCATTTCAACAACAGAAGTTGAATCTGCACTTGTCTCTCACCCTTCTGTCGCTGAAGCCGCAGTCGTCGGCGCAGCCGATGACACCACCGGTCAAGCGATCGTTGCGTTCGTGATTTTACGCGGGGGCATGGAGGGTGCCGATGGAACCAGCTTGGTCGCCGAACTTCGCAATCACGTTGCAACCGAAATCGGTCCAATTGCGAAACCGCGCAAGATTATGATCGTGCCTGAACTTCCCAAGACTCGCTCGGGCAAGATTCTGCGGCGGCTGCTGCAAGACGTTGCCGAGCACCGCAGTGTCGGGGATTCGACAACCCTTGCGGATCCGGCCGTGATGAACTTGATTTCTGCAGGACTTGAAGCCTCCAGTTCTGACGACTGATAACTCATAGGTCACTTCTCTACACTTATTAGTAGGGTGTCTTCATGGTTAATACGGAGTTTTTGTCGAGCCCAAGCCTAGGTGAACGTGGGTGGCTCCTGGCCCAGTTGCGTAATGAGACCGTGGGTGGCGGAATTTTGCTCTTTGCGGCAGTAACGGCTCTGATTTGGGCAAACTCCCCGTGGGGGGACAGTTATTTAAATATGGTCGACTATCAAATTGGACCGGCTGCCCTCGGCTTGAATCTCTCGCTAGGAGTGTGGGCCGCCGACGCGCTTTTGGCGATTTTCTTCTTCGTTGTTGGACTAGAACTCAAACATGAGTTAGTTCTCGGATCTCTGTCCAAGCCGGCCCAAGCGATCGTCCCAGCCGCAGCGGCTATTGGTGGCATGGTCGTCCCAGCACTTTTCTATGTCATTGTCAACGCCACGCTCGCCGACGGTTCTCTGCAAGGCTGGGGAATCCCGATGGCGACGGACATTGCATTCGCACTCGCGGTCCTCGCCATATTCGGCCGTAAACTCCCCGTCGCCCTGCGGGCATTCTTACTTACACTCGCTGTGGTGGACGATCTCGGAGCCATTAGCGTTATCGCAATTTTCTACTCCGATAAATTTTCCATGCTCTGGTTCGCCGGATTTTTGGTAGCACTGCTCGCATATTGGCTACTGCAGAAATACCGTATTTCATCGCCAATTATTTACATTCCCCTCGTAATCATCGGCTGGTACTTTTGTTATAAGAGCGGTGTTCACGCAACCGTCGCTGGTATTGGATTTGGTTTCTTAACCCGCGTGCGAAGAGACCCTGGCGAGAAGAATGCACCGGCTGACACGTTGATTCACGCGGTTCACCCGATCAGCGCCGGACTTGCAATTCCTATCTTCGCGCTCTTTGCCGCCGGCGTTGATTTACGAGCCACCGGAATCATTGAACCATTGCAATCACCCGTTGCACTTGGAATCATGATCGGCCTGGTGCTGGGTAAACCCATCGGCATTGTCGGAATTGCTTGGCTCGTGGCCCGGTTCACCCGCGCGAGCTTGAGTCCGGGGATCGCATGGCGCGACGTTACGGCGGTCGGGTTCTTGGCCGGTGTGGGTTTCACCGTCGCCCTGCTCATTAGCGAATTGGGCTACGGCGGCGACGAACTCCTCCTTGAAAGCGCCAAAATCGCGGTACTGGTTGCCTCCGTTATAGCAGCCGTTATAGCCGCCTTCATGTTGCTTTCGCGGGGTAGGCATTACGCTGAAATGGCGGAAATTGAAAAGGCCGAGCAGGAGCAAGACGCTATTTCCAGCGGGCATCAGCCGGGTGAACCCGAATCTGGTCCACAAACACGGTAACGTTCCGGTTCGGAAGGGGATTCACGTGGCGTCGCAACCGAGTTTGAAGCAACTGGTGGCCAACACAATCAGCGACGGCAAACGCCTTCTGACCGCGCAGGTGAACCTGACCACGACTGAACTTTCCCAGGCCAGCAAAACAATTGGTCAGATCTCACTTATCGCACTGGTTTCCGTGTTATTTATCTCCATGGGTGGGATTTTTATCCTGATTGCAATCGCCTACGCCTTGGTGGCATTAGGTCTCCCCGTTTGGGCTGGGTTCCTTATCGTGGCCGCGGCGCTCTTCCTCGTTGCGGGGATCCTTGGACTCTTGGTCGCGATAAAAAGCAAAAAGGTCAAGGCTCCTTCTTTGGCGAGTGCGGAATGGAAGAAAACCTCCGAGTCACTCGCTGCCCTCGGCAAGTGACTCCCGCATTTCAGTGACGATCCCCGATGCAGCAATAGCGACGGCAGGTCCGTGGACCCACCGCAATGTTTCAGCCAATGGTGCGCGCTTTCACTGTGTTGACATGGGTACTGGACCCGCCGTATTGCTCCTACATGGCTTCCCAAGTTTCTGGTGGACGTGGCGGGAATTAATCGCACCACTAGCAGCCGCTGGCTACCGGGTCATTGCCATGGACCTTCGTGGCTACGGGGGCTCTGATCACCCGCCCCAGGGGTATGACCCAACCACCCTGGCCCGCGACTGCGTAAGCGTTATCCGTTCACTGGGCGAAGTCAAAGCAACGGTGGTCGGTCACGGTGTCGGAGCCGTCATTGGCTGGACCATGGCGGCGCAGCATCCTGATGCGGTTACGGCCCTGATCAGTGTGGCCGGTGCACATCCGCGGGTGCTGCGTCATTCACTCCTGCGTAACAACGCTCAACGTTTGGGTTTGTCGCATCTCGCTCGACTTCAATTGCCATTTATTCCAGAGCGCTACTACACAAAAAACGGTGGCGTCAATATCGGAAACTTCCTAGAGAGGTACTCGTACAACCCTTCGTGGGTGACTCCCGAGGTGCGGGAAGTCATTCAAGCCGCCTATCAAAACTGGCCAACAGCACACACGGCAATTGAGTTCCACCGTTGGGCAATTCGCTCGCTGTACCGAACCGATGGTCGACGTTTCCAAGAGTCCGTCGAAAAAAGGATCGGTGCTCCAGTCCTCGATATTCTCGGCGAACATGACCCGATGATCATTTACGACTTGGTTGAGAATGAGTCAATGGTGAGCGGTTCCTACACCCGCCAGATCATGCCGACCGGTCATTTCCCGCATGAGGAGAATCCATATGCTTTCGCCGAATTACTCCTTCCATGGTTGCGCCAACATGCAGGAACGTGACCACCTTGGTAGGCCACTCCGTGGTCATCGAATTAAAACCGAATCCTTTCCGCAGGTCCCCGAGCGCGATGTGATTTCCGGCGAACAAGCGTGGGCTGAGATCACCAATTACCTCGATCGGGGGTTACCTTTCCACGTGCATGAAGTTGCCGAACAGCGTTGGCGTTGTGCACCCTCTTCCGATGCGCAACTGTGGCGGGCCTGCGCCCAAATGGGTGCTGCCTTAACCCACCGAGCCCGGGGAAATGACGTTGGTGCCACCCGATTGGCCGAGCGGGCCCGAGAAACTCTCGCCGACTCAACGTCGACGGCGCCCGAGGTTAATTCTGCTGCGCTAGAAGCCCTGTTTTCCGCAATGCTTGAGCCATGAGTCATCAAGAAACGCCCACACGACTCATCCTCGTCACATTTGATCAACTTTCTCGCACACACGGCGCCCTTGCAACGGCAACCCCCGAGCGGGACCACATTGTTTTTATTGAAAGCAACGACATGCTCACGTCGAGGAAGTGGCACGTCCAAAGACTTTTTTTCATTCTTTCTGCTGCCGAGCACGTTAAGTCGGAACTCACGGCAAGCGGATTTCAGGTTCACTCAATTCGCGCGACAACGATGCGGGATGGAATTAAGTCCCTGCGCTTGACCCACCCCGGTACTGAGATTGTGTCCACCACACCGAGTTCACGTCCCCTGACAGATGTACTCACTTCACTAGGCATCGAACTCGTTCCCAATGACAACTTTTTGACAACCTCGGATCAATTTTCACAGTGGGCAAGTGGCTACAAATCTTTGACCATGGAATATTTTTACCGCTGGCAGCGCAAAAGACTCAACGTGTTGATGGACGGAAATGAGCCCGTCGGTGGCCAATGGAATCTGGACCAGGAAAACCGACTACCCCCTCCACGCCCAAAGAAAGGACAAGCCCCGCACATTTGGCCGCAACCGCTGTACTTTGCCCTCGATGACATTGATCAAGGCGTCATTGATCGGCTCGGTGAGTTCGACAGTTGGGGGGAACCCCCTGGTGGAACGTGGGCTACCACTCGAACTGGCGCGCTGAAACAACTCGATCACTTCACCGAAAATGCCCTCGCCGGGTTTGGACCATACGAAGATGCCATGCCAACGGATTCGTGGACGGTAAATCATTCAGTGTTGAGTCCTTATCTCAACGTCGGACTTTTACATCCGGCCGAAGTCGTTCACGCGGCAATGCGCAGGTACGAACAGGGAGGTATCCCGCTGTCATCAATTGAAGGATTCGTCCGACAAATCATTGGGTGGCGCGAGTACATCAATAGGATCTACTGGCACTTCCCGGATTCATATCGAAATGAAAATTCCCTTGAGAGCAACCGAAAGCTTTTGCCATTATTTATGGATCCGCAGGCGACAAAAATGAACTGCATGAGTTCGGTCATAACCGACGTCCACAAACGTGCTTGGGTGCACCACATTCCACGTTTGATGCTCTTGAGCAACTTGGCTCAGCTTGCGGGAGTAAGCCCTCAGGAGCTACTTGATTGGATGAGAACCCATTTCATCGACGCGGCAGATTGGGTCATGGTGCCTAATGTGATCGGAATGGGCATGCACGCTGATGGGGGCGCCATGATGACGAAGCCATATATTGCGGGCGGTGCCTACATTTCGCGCATGAGTAACTACTGCGGTGACTGCGCATTTGACCCGAAAAAACGCACGGGTGAAGATGCATGTCCTTTCACGACCCTCTATTGGGACTATTTGGACCGTAATCGTGATCACTTTGCCAGTAACCATCGGATGTCTCGCCCGGTGGCTGCCGCAGCGCAGCGTGAAGATCTCAAAGAGATCCGGGATCGTGCGTCACGGGTCCTCAAGGGGCTTGAAGCCGGGGAAATTTAATTGAGGTTAAACATAAATGTGTCCCGACCGATTGTTCTGTTGCAGAGTGCAAATGTTGCGTCATCAACGGGAAATGGAATTGTCATGGTCACGATTCCGTGGCTGGTCCTGAGCAACACTGGTTTGGCCTCGGCCGCTGGAGTAGTCGCCGCGCTTTCTGCGTTGCCCGTCCTGCTGGTGACACCACTTGTGGGATACGCCGTTGACCGATTCGGAAGACGGCGGCTAAGCGTGATCGCTGATCTGGCCTCAGCAATTTCCGTGATTGCCTTCCCCCTCATTGCCGTGTTCACCGACCTTAGTTTTGGCCTGATTCTCGCCCTTGCCGTGTTAGGTGCAACGATTGATCCCGCAGGTTATACGGCACGCAAGTCAATTATTCCCGACGTGGTGACCGCTACCAAAGCCGATCGTGATGCACTTAATGGCGCATATGAAGGGCTTTTTTCACTCGGCTGGACAATCGGCCCGCTCCTTGGAGCATTATCAATCGCTGCTTTCGGCGCGATAAACTCTTTCTGGATTCCCGGGGCGCTATTTGTCGTCGCCGCCATGTGCATCTTGGCATTACGAGTAGGTGACGCGGGGCAGGAGGCGCGAGAAAAAAATAGTAGTTCAGGTCAAAACTTTTGGCGCGAAGCAACCGAGGGTCTCAAGGTCCTTTGGCGTGATCGGTATCTGCGAACAATCACCATCGCCATGATTTTCCTCGCGGGCGTGTACCTTCCCACCGAGAGTTTGGTTCTCCCCGTCTATTTTGAGTCAACCGGCAATGCCTTGGGCTTGGGAATCGTTATTTCGGCTATGGCCGGAGGCGGCGTGATTGGGGCCTTCTCCTTTGGTCCTCTCTCAAAGAGATTAAGCTTCAAGTCCATCGCTCGGATCGTCTTGATTGGGACAATCATCGCTTTGATTCCGATGTCATTGCTCCCGCCGCTGCCCGTTCTCGCTCTATTTGGCTTCGTACTGGGATTGGCTTGGGGACCGATGAATCCGTTGATCAACTCACTTGTACAGAATCGAGTCCCACCCGACGTACAAGGACGAGTTTTTGCCATTCAACTCTCACTATTTTACGTCTTTCCGCCCATCGTGTTATTGGTCACCGGATTCGCAATTGATGGCGTCGGGGTTGCGATCATCTACCCGATACTTGCCGCTTTGGTGGCCGTGGGGAGCATTATCACCTTGAGTACCCAAGCGATGCGCACTCTCGATAAGGCATGAGGCTCTGGCTCAGTCCCGCAATTGGCAACTTCCTGTTTCTGCGGCACCAACTGATTGTTTCCACGAGTTCGCAAAGTCAACCGCGTCTTGTAATTCACGATTCGTCAGCGCATAACCAATATCCGATTCGGTGTTAGAGCCGAATACCAACCCAAGGACGAGGCCATTAACGTTGACCAAAGGTCCACCGCTATTGCCCGGTATTACCTTGGATCGAAGTGAGTAGACCGCCCGCTCAACCCCAATGTCACCGTAGATATTTTCACCACGGGCAATCAAAATTCCGCTGACTCGGGCCGGAGTAACGGTGAGGTTTCCACCTCCCGGGTAACCCGCCACCGCTGCGTTGTCGCCAACCTTTGCTTTGCCTCGTGCAAAAAGTGCTACCCGCTTACCACGTTCTTCGGTCGCGATGACAGCGACGTCTTTTTGTGGGTCAAAGTAGATGACTTGACCGGGGACCGAGTTCGCCAAACCGGTAAGGCGAACTTGCACATCTTGAACACCTGCCACTACATGCGCGTTCGTCAGAAGCCTGCCGGGGGCAAAGTAGAAGCCAGACCCAGAAACACTCTGGTTGCACTTCGGCGCATCGCCGGTAAGTCGAACGGTGAAAGTATCAATTACCGGTAATACCTCACGGGCAATCCCTGCTTCAGGCTCGGCAACCTGCGTCGATGGATCTTGACCAAAGCCGGTCACAATTCGGGGGATTCCCGTTTGGCCAACGAGTGTGCTGACATTTTTGAACAACGTTCGTGCTTGGTTGGGGACGATCGCATCGAGGGTTGACAGGACCTGAGACTGGCTAATCTGACCTGCTATCGAATTGCTCGGCATAAAAACAAGCACACTCGCTATGACCCAGCCAACGAGTGCAAATGCCAAGACGTTAAGTGCTGATCCGGCGAATGAATCCACGAACTTCACCGGTCGCCAAGTCAGATTCTCACGTAACCGACGTCCAAGAATTGACAACAACGCCTGGCCCAGGATCGCGCTCGCCAGAACCGCAACTCCCACAACAATTATTGAGATCGTTTGATCGGTAACGAATGATTTAATCAGGCTTGGCAGCCACATCAGTGCGGCAATACCCCCGCCCAGAAAACCGGTGAAACTCAATACCCCCGTGACAAACCCCTGCCGCCAACCAGCCCAAGCAAATATTGCAAGCGCTCCGATCAAAATCCAGTCAACCGTATTCACGCGAGCCGTCTTCTCATACGGCCACTATCCGGTCTCGATCCCAAGGAACACTCCAACCCGATAACTCGAATAAGGTTGAGAGCAACCCGCCGGTAAAACCCCACACCAACAGGTTATTCACTTCGAAGGCATCTCCCATGTATCCCGACGGGTGTTGAATCCGAACCCGGTTCTGTGGATTCACGAAATCAGCGATCGGGATCCGGTGCACGCTGGCAACTTCCCGCGCGTCACGCGCGCTCACCGTGCTTGATTCATGCCACCACCCAAGAATCGGTGACACCACGTAATTGCTCACCGGAATCCACAAGTCGGGAAGCTGCGCAAATGGGGTTACCCCCTCCGGATCCAATCCAGTTTCTTCGTGCGCTTCACGTAGCGCCGCGCTCACCGCCGATCGGTCATTGGCTTCCACCCGACCGCCCGGGAAAGCGGGCTGGCCACTATGCAAACTGGAATCGGTTGCTCGTTCAATGATCAGAACGTCTTCGTGATCTCCAAAGAGAACGAGTACCGCTGAGTGGACTCCTTGTCCCGCGGTGGGAATGAATTGAGTGAGGTGTTGCGCCCCCAGCCCGTTTACTGCGTGCGCAACCGGATGTAACCAGGGCGGCAGTGATTGAAACGACTCGGGAATGAGCATCCCTTGGGTCAGCCAACTCATTTTTTGATTCCTAAGTACTGCTGCAAGAGAGCGTAAAATTTTTCTTCATTGGGTATTGCGCCATTCCAACGACCCGCGATAACACCTTCCGGCGTTACAAAGTAGGTGACGGGTGGTCCAGGGATTGTCAGTGGCGCCCGAGTGTCACCAGAAGGGTCAATCACCGACGGGTAGGTGACGCCAAAATCTTGCATTAGTTGGAGCGCCTTTATTGGGTCATCTTCGATATTGATACCCATAAAATCAACTTCACCGTCAAGTTCGAGTGCAGTTTTTTGCAGGAGGGGTAATTCTTCAATGCACGGGGGGCACCACGACGCCCAGACATTAACCACCATGGGCATCCCCCGGACGTGAGCCAAGGACACGGTGGAAGTATCACCGAGACAGTCAAATATTTGGTCGGGTAACCCCGGAATCGCAGGATCAGGACGTGGCACCGGGGTAGGACACGGATCCAAATTCACATCTTGCATAAGTACAATTAACTCCGTTGATCGATCAAGTCCGTCTTCTCGTGCCTCGCTGCCGATCACTCCAGGACTTGGTTGATTTACCAACTCTCCCGCGGTTTCCGAACTCGCACAAGCACCCAGTGACAAGGCTGCAACAACGACGGCCGCCGCACCGGCCAGACCTCGCCCCCAAATCATGCTCGGCCTTGTGAAGTGACAAGTTTCTCGGCTTCGGCAAAATCGGTTGGTCCCTCTCCAAATGCTGGACATTTTTTGGCCACAGCGCAGGCCCCGCATGCTGGTTTGCGCGCATGGCACACGCGACGCCCATGCCAAAGCACAAGGTGTGAAAGGTGGGTCCAGTCTTTTGCTGGGAAAATACCCTCGATATCGCGCTCAACTTTGACCGGGTCGGTATGGATGGTCCAGCCAAATCGACGCGCCAACCGACCAAAATGAGTGTCGATCGTGATGCCGGGTAAACCAAAGGCATTTCCCATCACGACGAAGGCGGTCTTGCGACCAACACCGGGCAGGGTGACCAGCTCCTCAACCGTTGTGGGTACCTCACCATCAAAGGCACTCGTGAGTTTGGCGCCCATTCCAATAATCGTGGTCGCCTTATTTCGATAGAAACCGGTAGGTCGGATGAGTTCTTCAACTTCTTCCTGGCCGGCCGCGGCGTAAGCCTGGGCGTCGGGGTACTTTGCGAAAAGTGCTGGAGTAACCGCATTTACCCGGCGATCTGTGCACTGAGCACTCAAAATTGTGGCAACCAGAAGTTCAAGGGGCGAGGTAAAGTCAAGTTCAGGTCCAGCATCGGGGTAGGTTGTGGCCAGTTCCCGCAAGATCCACCGGGCGTTTTTCACCACCGACGGATCTGGAGCACTGAGAGGGTTTCGGGCTGTACACACCCTCCTAGGTTAAGTCCCCACAATCCACTTCGCGCCCCCCGACCTGCGGCGCGGCTCTGGTGGATCCAATAAGGTGCCTCCAGCAGATAAATCCGGGCGTGTTTCATGGAGCAAATTACGGCGAAAGGGGTGCACATGGATTCGGTCTTGCATCAATCTCCGTTATTTGCATCCCTTGATGCTGATAGCGCTTCAGCGCTGATGAAATTGCTCACCGAGCAGGTGGTGGTCAAGGGTGGGGTGCTTTTTCATGAAGGCGAACCGGGAGATCATCTCTACCTTATCCTTGAAGGCAAAGTCAAACTTGGACATGCCTCCGCTGATGGGCGCGAGTCTTTGATGGCGGTACTCGGCCCGGGTGAGATGTTCGGTGAATTGAGTTTGTTCGATCCAGGACTTCGTGCCGCGTCGGCAACAGCCCTCACCGAAGCCCGCGTGGTTCGCTTAGGTAACTCGCAACTCATGCCGTGGCTGGCTGATCGCCCAGAGGTTGCTGCCGCTCTACTTCAAGCACTTGCCCGCAGACTCCGCCGCACCAATGAAAATATGGCCGATCTCGTGTTCAGTGACGTTCCCGGTCGAGTTGCAAAAGCACTGATGGAACTGGGTGAAAAGTTTGGAACACTGACCCCGGCCGGTCTCCAAGTTACCCATGACATGACCCAAGAAGAGTTAGCGCAACTTGTCGGTGCCTCTCGCGAGACCGTCAACAAGGCACTCGCAGATTTCGCTCAACGCGGCTGGATCGCCTTAGAGTCACGCCAAGTACTGATTCTCGACGTTGAAAGACTGGGTAAGCGAGCCCGTTAGCCCAATGCCTCATGTTCCAAGTAATACAGCTGGGCCGCGACCGTTAATTCGGCGGCGCCTCGAACCTGTGGATCAACATTCGCGTACACCGCGTTCGTAATTGCCTCCACTGTTGTGTTGCCCTGCTGGATGGTTGCTCGGATTTGTTCAAGTCGTTCCCGTCGGTGTTTTTCATAAAAATCAATGAGTGCCACGGGTGACCCCGACATTGGTCCGTGTCCTGGTAACAGCGTGGTGATTCCTTGATCATTGCAATGATCGCGCAGGAGGCGTAGTGAGTCAAAGTATTCACGTAAAACACCGTCGGGGTGGGCGACCAGTGTTGTGCCACGTCCCAAAATTGTGTCACCACTAAGAAGGTAAGTCCCGGTCGGGGAAATCACCGTGATACACACACTGTCGGAACTGTGCCCGGGGGTCTGGTGCATGCGCAACTCGACAGAACCCAGATCAAGTCCGGCAATTTCGCGACTAGAAATAACCGGCGCGCCAACGAGTGCTGATAAATCGGGTGCACCTTCGGAATGATCAATGTGGGCGTGGGTTAACACAATTGCTGCGATTGGACCCTGCGCCAATTGAGCAATGCGCTGCAAGTGTGCACTGCTTGCCGGTCCCGGGTCGACAACGACGTGCCTGCCACCCGCGTCACCGATGAGATACGTGTTCGTACCTTCCAGCGTCCACGGGGAGGGGTTCGGGGCCACAACACAATGAACGTCAGTGGCGATCACACCTCCGGTCCATGTTTGCGCAGAACCCTGACTAGTCATGGCTTCCCGTGGTTTCCTGTTTCGCTCTACCCACATCTGTCGCAATTAATTCACCCGTGTGGCCGTTGACCAAATCCCAACGAATCTCACCCGAGGATTCAAGTACCGGCCGGGGAAGCCGAGGTGCAATATTTCGCGCGCTCGCAAATTGAAGTAGTTGCCCAAGATCCGCGCTCAGATTCAATTCGGCAAGGGCGACCTGTGTTGGGCGAAGCATGGGAAGCGTTCCGTCTAGGGATCTGGCATGGGCATGTGCCGGCGTTAGCCACAGCATGGTGTCCGCCTCCGTTGTGACCAAACTTCCCTCGACATTTTCATCCACGATGGCAAGGAAGAAATGCACGTCGTAACGCATTGGTTCAACTTCTGGGGTGATCCAATGATCCAGTGGCACCAGCACACTTAGTTCCAACGCCACTTCTTCATTCACCTCCCGGATTGCGCAAGCCAGGAAGGGGTCCGGGAAGTCATGATCTCTCGGGTCAACCCGCCCCCCCGGGAAAACAGCCATTTTTGGCGCGAACGCCATTGTGGCACTGCGCTGCATGAGGAGTACTTCAAAACCTGCACCCGCCGGTCGGGCGATAACAACGGTTGAGGCCGGCTGCGCCACCGGAATGACCCACCGCCCGTCGCCGGCAGCGACAGATGTAACGCGATCCGCCAGTGGGAGCAGGTCCACGTGCTACTTAAATTCGACGATCATGTCAATTTCGACAGGGGCTCCCAGTGGCAGCGCCGCGACACCCACGGCGGAGCGTGAATGTGCTCCACCGAAAGCGGTGCCCAATAAATTACTGGCCCCGTTGATCACAGCAGGCTGTGAAGTGAATTCTGGAGTAGATGCGACAAAGCCGGTGACTCGAACAACCTGAACCACTCGGTCCAGATCACCGATGACGTTTTTGATGGCCGCTATCGCGTTTAACGCACACAGTTGCGCAAGAACGGCCCCTTCATCTACCTCAATCTCGGCGCCAAGGCGACCGGTTGCTTGTAATGTCCCGGCTACCATCGGTAATTGACCCGATGTGTAAACGTATGAGCCACTCACCACGGCGGGAACGTAAGCGGCCAACGGAGTCGACACATCAGGCACGGTCAAACCAAGTTCGGCCAGACGATCTTCGACGGCAGACACCTTTGTACCCTTAACCTTTCGGTCGCTTGAGATATGCAACCATGTTGTCGGGATTGGGGCCTGGCACAACCTGAACGAGTTCCCAGCCATCCTCGCCCCATGTGTCAAGGATTTGCTTGGTTACATGAACCAAGAGCGGCACGGTGGCGTATTCCCAAGTTGTCATGAAGTGAGCGTAACGGGGGCAGTGTCGGTACAGTGAACGTGTGCGCTATTGGCCGGAAGTAACCCTTCACGTCGTTACCGGCAAGGGGGGAACTGGGAAGACGACGGTTGCCGCTGCGCTAGCCATCGCCCTGGCCACGGACGGGCATCGAACCATCCTGATCGAAGTTGAGGGTCGGCAAGGAATCGCGCAGCTCTTTGATACTCCCCCGCTGCCCTATGAAGAACGCAAGATTGCCGTGGCTCCCGGTGGTGGTGAAGTGTGGGCACTCGCCGTTGACGCCGAGGACGCACTCCTTGACTACCTGGAAATGTTTTACAAGCTGCGTCGGGCCGGCTCGGCTTTACGGAAAATGGGCGCGGTGGATTTTGCAACGACAATCGCACCAGGGTTGCGTGACGTGCTACTCACCGGCAAGGCCTGTGAAGTGGTGAAGCGCAAGGAAAAGAAACAGGCCAATGCATACGATTACGTCATTCTCGATGCTCCTCCTACCGGACGCATCACGCGGTTTTTGAACGTAAATGGTGAGGTGTCTGGCCTTGCCAAGGTAGGTCCGATCAAATCACACGCGGATTCGGTCATGAACGTGATCGCCTCGAAACAAACCGCAATTCACCTTGTAACACTCCTTGAAGAAATGCCCGTGCAGGAAACCCTTGACGGTGCCCGTGAACTTGAAGGAGCAAGTCTGCCGCTGGGTGGAATTTTTGTGAATATGACCAGGCCACCACAACTCAACGCGCAACAGCGCGAACTGGCAATTGCCGGTCAACTGCCCAAGACAGAAATTGAAAGTGACATTTCACAATCGGGGCTAACTCCCACGGCTCAACTGGTTGACGCGCTGCTCACGGAAGCGAGTGATCACGCCGAGCGGGTTGACTTGGAAGTAACGGAACTGGAACGTTTAACCGAGCGGGGGCTTCCCATCTTTGTCTTGCCGTTGTTGCCGGGTGGGATTGACCTGGGGGGCCTGTACGAACTTGCCGCCATCATGTCCGATTCAGATATTGGCGGGGCGCGTTAACATGACATTGGACATTGATGCGATTCTCACCAATCCTGACAAACACATAATTGTGTGCACCGGATCAGGTGGAGTTGGTAAAACAACGACGGCAGCGGCACTGGGAGTCCGCGCGGCTGAGCTAGGGCGCAATGTGTGTGTACTCACCATCGACCCCGCCCGCAGACTCGCGCAAGCCATGGGACTTACCGAACTTGATAACACCCCGCGGCCGGTCGCTGGGATTTCCAATGGTTCATTGAGCGCCATGATGCTCGACATGAAACGCACATTCGACGAAGTCGTCGAATCGCACAGCGACCCTGAACGAGCACAGAAAATCCTCAGTAACCCCTTTTACCAAGTGCTTTCGTCGTCATTCGCTGGAACCCAGGAATACATGGCAATGGAAAAACTTGGGCAATTGCGGGCTGACGCATCGCAGTGGGACTTAATCATTGTTGACACACCCCCAAGTCGTAATGCACTCGACTTCCTTGACGCACCCGCTCGCCTCGGGTCATTTCTTGACGGACGACTGATTCGAATCATTACCGCACCCGCCAGGGGTGCCGGCCGTGGAATTGGCCGGCTTGCAGCCCTCGGTTTTGGGATCTTCACCAACGTTTTGAGTAAACTCCTGGGTGCTCAAGTGCTCGCTGACGTGGGGAACTTTGTTGCCGACATTGATACAACGTTTGGCGGCTTCCGCGAACGGGCTGATGCAACCTATGCATTACTCAAGGATTCGGGGACCGAATTTATTGTCGTGGCAACGGCTGAGCGAGATGCCCTGCGCGAGGCTGCTTTTTTCGTTGAGCGACTCAATCAAGATTGCATGCCTCTGGGTGGGCTGATTCTGAACCGAGTGCAGGAAGTTCCAGAGACTGGTTTGACCCACGACCAGGTCCTCGCCGCGGCCCAGAAACTCACCGCTGAAGGGTCGGGGCCATTGACGGCGGCGCTGCTGGAACTACACGCCGAGCGGATGGAGATCAAGCAACGACAAAAGCACCTGGCGGTGCGTTTCACGGCCGCGCATCCAACCGTTTCTGTTCAACCTGTTCCCATCATGCCGCACGATGTCCACGATTTAGCCGGCCTGCGCGAAATCGGCGCCGCCTTGGCGAACCAAAAAATAACGTGGTAGTTACGAAGCGCGATCGGTTGCGCTGAGAAACGACTGGCGCTCGTATTCGTTCTGAGCGCTCATCAGGAGTGATTTCCAAGAACTGACATTGGGTCGGCGCCTTAACAGTGCCCGGCGCTCCCGCTCGGTCATGCCACCCCACACACCAAATTCAACCCGGTTGTCCAATGCGTCGGAGAGGCATTCGGTGCGAACCTCGCAACCGAGACAGATCGCTTTTACTCGATTCTGGGCTGCTCCTTGAACAAAAAGAGTGTCCGGGTCAGTGTTACGACACGCTGCATTTACGGCCCATGCGGTTGCAATCGACATATGTGCGCAATCTCCTCATTTAGTTGCCCCCGAAGCAAAGCCCCAAGACATATTTGCCCCTGACTGCCTTACGATGCGAACTATGCTCCGCCCACCACACAGTGTCAATAGTTTTTCGTTTTGAGAAAATTGTCACAAAGTTTTCCTCAAGTTCACTTTCATCCTTCCACCGACCTTCCAGAGTCGGATCCACGAGGAAGGGATGCGTTTGGAAATCGGGAACAGGAGACTTACCCTTAGTTTCTGATGGATCAATACCGGAAAAGACGCACGGCTGGCGCGGTTGCGGCCACCTTGGGTGCGATGCTGGGGATTTCCGTCCTCGCGGGTGGTCTCGTTGGTCTGATCTTCATCCCGTTCGCTGGCAGCTTGGGTGTACTTACTCGCGACGTTGTCCGGGATTTCGAGTCACTCCCAGACGAGTTGAATACACCACCACTACCCGAGCGAAGTGTGATTCTTGCCTCCGACGGCTCGGTTTTGGCCACCCTCTACTACCAAAATCGAATTGAAGTCCCACTCGAGAGCATTTCCCCGATCATGCGCCAAGCGACGATTGCCGTGGAGGATGCCCGCTTCTTGGAACACAATGGTGTCGACTTCCGTGGAATTGTCCGGGCTGCGGCATCCAATGCTAGTTCCGGTGAAATCTCGGAGGGTGCTTCCACTTTAACCATGCAATATGTCAAGAATGTTCTGGTCAATTCAGCAACCAGCGCTGAGGAACTCGACGCCGCGCGAGGAAATAGTTCGGCCCGCAAAATCAAAGAGGTTCGGTTGGCCCTGGCCCTCGAGAAACGATTTACCAAGGGCGAGATCCTCTCCCGCTATCTCAACATTGCCTACTTCGGATCGGGTGCCTACGGGATCGAGGCGGCATCGCGGCGGTACTTTTCAAAGCCGGCCGCAAACCTCACCCTCGCCGAGTCCGCAACCTTGGCGGGAATTGTTCAGCGTCCCACTTCCTACGACCCGATCCGTAATCCTAGGCTTTCAACTGAACGTCGCAACGTTGTTCTCGGCCGGATGGCATCCCTTGGCTACATTTCACCGGCCGACTCAGAGCGTGCTCAAAAAATTCCGATGCAGGATCTGCTTAACCCAACCCAGGTGGCCAATGGCTGCACCTCAAGTTACGCGCCATTTTTCTGCGATTATGTTTTACAATCAATCCGTGCCAACAATATTTTCGGCGAAACACCCGAAGAGCGCGAAGCATTCCTTCGCCGTGGTGGTTACACCATCACTACCTCACTTGATCCAACCGTACAAAAAGCGGTGACCGAGGTCGTCAACTCGACAATTCCCATCAATGACTCAAGTGGCAAGGCCGCCGCGATCTCTATGGTCCAACCTGGTACCGGACAAATAATTGCCATGACTCAGAACCGCGAATGGGGAACGAGCGGAAAAGGGAAAACAACCTACAACTACAACGCCCCACAAGATATGGGTGGAACTATTGGCATGCAGGCCGGCTCAACATTTAAAATCTTTACCCTCGCCGCAGCACT
>Ga0105055_10002541_pt1 | contig 28262 bp, 29 predicted proteins | sample BON03_FD_78090 | JGI IMG/M metagenome (GOLD analysis project Ga0105055, IMG submission 78090) | Freshwater microbial communities from Lake Bonney liftoff mats and glacier meltwater in Antarctica - BON-03 | ecosystem: Environmental > Aquatic > Freshwater > Ice > Glacier meltwater | place: Lake... | reverse complement strand
GATGCGGATGTTGACCTTGCCGCTGCTGACCATCGCAAACAGCTCATCGGCCATCTGCTGCGTGGTCTCGCGCGTGGCGATGTGCGTGAACAGCGTGGGCCGCGACACATACAGCGATCCCTTGGCCGCCAGTAAGCCAATGTCCAGCGGCTCGACCTTGCCCGATGCGTTGCCAAAATTGGCGAGCAGGCCAAAGGGGCGCAGGCAATCGAGCGATTTCAAAAAGGTGTCTTTGCCGACCGAGTCATAAACCACCTTCACGCTCTTGCCGCCGGTGATTTCCTTCACGCGGGCAACAAAATCTTCCTTAGCGTAGTTGATGGCAAACGCCGCGCCGTGCGACTTGGCAAGCGCACACTTTTCGTCAGAGCCCGCCGTGCCGATCAGTTGCAAGCCCATCGCTTTGGCCCACTGGCAAGCTATCAAACCTACGCCGCCTGCGGCTGCGTGGAACAACACATGGTCGCCTGCTTGCAAGCCGCCTTGTGGCTGGGTGCGGCGCAACAGGTATTGCGCCGTAAGGCCCTTGAGCATCAGGGCCGCGCCGGTGTCAAAACTGATGGCATCTGGCAGTTTGCAAACGCATTTGGCAGGCATCACACGCAGCTCGCAGTAGCTGCCCGGTGGCGTGCTGGCGTAGGCTGCGCGGTCGCCCACTTGCAGGTGCGTCACGCCCTCGCCTACCGCCTCAATCACGCCTGACGCTTCCATGCCCAGTTGCAAAGGCATGGCAAACGGGTACATGCCCGTGCGCTGGTAAACGTCGATGTAGTTCAGGCCAACGGCTTTGTGGCGAATACGAATTTCGCCAGCGCCGGGCTCACCGACTTGCACATCAACCAGCTTGAGTTGCTCGGGGCCGCCCGGCTGGTCGATACGAATGGCTTTGGAGGTTTGGGTTGTCATGCGGGTCTCTTACTTGTTTTGAATAGATAATTAAAAAAGCACCTATTATGGTGCCACGAATCTGCAAACTTTGCGCAGCATGAGTTTTTGGAGTCAAAGCCCAATAACTCTGCGAAGTGGCCGCTTCAAGCAATTTGAGCTCATCCGTTGGTACAGTTGACCGGATGAATCAAGCGCTAAAGCTAGGCGTCCTGCCTCATGGCGCCGCTTGGCACGGCGCATGCGATTGCCTCAACTTCGACCAGAAAATCCTCTTTCACCAGCCTGTCAATAATCAGCAATGTGTTGGGCGGAAACCGCGTGCCGCCGAACAGCTTGGGAAAGAGCTCGGCGCGCACGCGCATGAACACTTCGATGTCCTGTGAGTGCACTAGGTAAGTGGTGAACTTTATGACGTGGTTGTAGCTTAGCTCCAGGCCTTTGAGGATGTCGCCAAGATTGGAGAACACCTGCCGCATCTGCGCTTCAAAATCATGCCTGGCGACGACTTCGCCGTCTTTGCCGACCGAAAGCTGACCAGCGATATGTACCGTTGGTCCTGCGGGAACCATGGTGACGTTGGAATACAAACCTTGGGCTGGACCGGCGCCGGGCGGGTTGGCATATTCGATAGTATTTTTCATATCGCTCAATGGCGTTGTATTTGCTGTGATAGGGTGAGCCATAAACCAGTCGCACGCTACCCGTTAGGCAGCCCCACAACTGCTTCGATCTCGACCTTCATGCCCGGTATCGCGAGTTCCTTGACGCCGATCAGGGTGCTTGCGGGGCGCGCCTGCCCGAAGTATTGCTGACGCACCGGGTTGATCTTCGTGCGATCGTTCACATCGGTCAGGTAGACCGTCACCTTGAGCACGTCCGCAAAGCCCGCCCCGGCGGCGTCGAGGATCAGCTTCATGTTCTCGAACACCTGGCGCGCCTGGAGTGCAGGGTCATCGCTAACGATCCGCCCCTGAACGTCCAGGGGCGGGATGCCGGAGATGTACAGCGTGTCGCCCCAGCGCACCGCATCGCAGTAGTGGCTGATGGGCGGCGCGAGTCCTGCGAGCCGGAACTCCTCGCGCCGGGCGGGCTTCTTGACGCTCATTTCTTTTTCGTGCCCGCGGCCGCCGGCGTGGCTTCGGGCCAGTAGTAGTTCGCGGCGAACGAGTAGGGCGGATGCATGAAGCGCTTGGCCGGCACCACGATCTCGGCCCAAGCCTTCTGCGAGTCGAGGATCTTCTTGAACACCGGGTTCTTGCCGGACTCCTCGTCGATAAAGCCGTCCCAGGCTTTCAGGTAGGCGTTCAGGATCGCCGGCGGCGTGCGCAGAACCTTGACACCGTGCTTTTCCTGCATCTCCTTCAGCGCGTCGGCATTCTGCTTCTGCCACGCGGCGTACCAGGAGATGCTGGCGTCACGGGAAGCCGAGCGGATGATCTCCTGGTGCACGGGGCTCAAGGACTTCCAGACGTCGCCGTTGAACACGATCTCGCCCATCGTGTTGTTCTCGTGCAGGCCAGGCGTGTAGTGGTACTTGTACACCGTGTGCAGGCCCAGGCGCAGGTCCTCGATGCCGCCGACCCATTCGGCGCAATCGATCACCCCGCGCTGCGCCGCCGGGAGGATCTCGCCGCCGGGCATGTTGATCGTGGTCATCCCCATGCGCGTGAAGATCTGGGCGTTGATGCCGGTCTGGCGGCACTTCATGGTCTTGAAGTCGGCCAGGCTCTTGATCGGCCGCTTGAACCAGCCGAACGCCTGCGGGCTGGTCGGATGCCCGGGGATGACGTGCACGTTCAGCTTGAGCGTGTTCTGGTAGAAGTCGTTCCACATCTCGACCCCGCCGCCGTTCCACATCCAGCTCAGGTAGTCGGAGTGGTCCATGCCGAAGGGGCCGCCCGGGGGGCCGGCGAAAAGGACGGCCGCGTTGTTCTTGCCGACCCAGTAGTACGAGATCGAGTGATGGCCGTCGATCACCTTCTTGGCACTCGCGTCGAGAACCTCAAACGCCGGCACAACCTGCCCGGCCGCCATGGCCTCGATCTTGAGCGTGCCGCTGGAGAGTTTATCCACGCGCTCGGCGAACAGCCTGAAGTGGTCCTGCGCGGTCGAGCTGGCTGGCCAGCTCGATTGCATTTTCAGCACCCTTGAACCGGCTGCCGCTGCAGAGGCCGTTGGCTGCTGCGCGAACGCCGACGCGGCGAACGTAGCGGCCAAGGCGACGGAAATCAGAATCTGCTCGATGATCTTCATGGCTCTACCTCTGAGTTTGTTAAAAATTGCATCTTAATACCATCCGGCCGCGTGGCGAGCCTTATTTTGCGTTTTATTTTGCGTTTGCCGCCCCATTCCGCTTGTCCGCCTAGGTATCCGGCGCCGGGTCGGCCTTGTAGTCTTCCTCCAGCGACCCACCCTTCATCATGTCTTCCTCCTCTTTCTGCTGCTCGAGCGTCGGGGGTGCCATGCGCTCCACGCGGACCTGCTCGGCCAGCATCGTTGGCAGCCACATGGCGATCTGCGGGACGAAGAACACCGTGAGGATGCAGATCACCTGGATCCACATGAAATCGAACATGCCCCGGTAGATCGTGCCCAGGCTCCAGGAGGGCACCACCTGCTTGAGGTAATACGCCGACATCGCCACCGGCGGCGAGAGGTAAGCGGTCTGCATCACCACCGCAACCAGCACGCCGAACCAGACGAGGTCGAATTTGAGCGCGGCGATCACCGGATAGAAGATCGGCAGGAACACCAGGATGATCGCCGGCCATTCGAACGGCCAGCCGAGCAGGAAGATCAGGAACAGCACCAGGAACAGCATCATGAGCGGCGGCAGCGGCAAGGAAAGCAGCGTGTCGGTGATCCATTGCGCGGAGCCAAGCCGGGCAAACACAGCGCCGAAGATACTGGACGCCATCGCGAGGAACAGCACCATGCTCGAGGTGTTCATCGTGCTAATACATGCACTCTTCAGTCCCGCAAAAGTGAACCGCCCGTAGGCCACCGATAGCACGACCGCGCCCATCACGCCGACCGCCGAAGCCTCGGTCGGCGTGGCTAGTCCCAGGAGGATCGAGCCAAGGGTGGAGGAAATCAGCAGCCCGAGCGGCACCATGCCAAGCACCACCTCCTTGACCACGATGACCCAGGAGTCTTGCCTCTCGTCGAGCGGCACGGGCGGGCCGAGCTTCGGGTTGATGAAGCTGCGCACCAGCGTGTACACGATGTACATGGCCGCGAGCAAGAACCCGGGCCCTAAGACCGCGGCGTACAAGTCGATCACGGACACGCCCAGCACCGGCCCCATCACGATCAGCATCACCGAGGGCGGGATCAGGATGCCGAGCGTGCCGCCCGCGGCGATCGCACCCGAGGCCATGCGCGCGTCGTAGCCGGCCTTGATCATGATCGGTGCCGCTATGATGCCGAGCACGGTCACCGCCGCGCCGACGATGCCGGTGGCCATGGCAAATACCATCGCAGTCAGGATCACGCCGAGGTAGAGAGAGCCGCTCACCGGGGCGAGCAGGTTGCGGAAGGCGCGGAACAGCCGCTCCATGAGACCCGCCTGTTCGGTCAGGAACCCCATGAAGATGAAAAGCGGGATCGCCACCAGCTCCTCGGTCTTCATCATGCCCAGGGTCTGCAGGTAGGCGAGATCGAACACACTGTCGCCCAGGCCTGCCCAGCCGAACCCCAGCGCAATGATGATCAGCGTGAAGGAGATCGGGAAGCCGACGAAGATGACGCTGACCATCGCGCCCAGCATGACCAGCCCGAGCGCTACCTGGCCGGTCATATCTCACCCCCTTCCTTGTGCTCGAACGGCCGGCCGGTACACACGGCGAACCAGCTTTTCATGACCTCGGAGGTGCCCTGCACCAGCAGCAGCACTGCGGTGAGCGGCACGACCGCCTTCATTGGCCACAGGTAGGGACGCCACGCGGTCTGCTCTCCTCTCTCGCCCATAGTGAAGGCGCGCCAGGCGTCGTCCACGCTCGCGCCGAAGAGCAGGATCATGCCGGGGAAGAAAAGCACGATGAAGGCGTAGAAATCGATCTTTCCCTTGGTGCGGTCGGAGAATTTCTCCCACAGGATGTCGGTGCGGATATGCGCGCCCCGCAACAGTGCGTAGGGCGCACCAAGCATGAACAGCACGCTGTAGAGCATGTAGGACATGTCGTAGGCCCAGAGGGTCGCCGCAGCGAAGAAATGGCGCGAGACCACCTCCCAGAACACGATCAGCGCCAGCGGGACGCACACCCAGGCCACGGTCTTTCCAGTCCACTCGGTAAAGGTGTCGATCACCTTGATGGTCTTGTAGTAGACGTGCGGGAAATTCAGCTTGTCTGCTATAAATGTGCTCCGAGGGATAGGTAGGGTACTTTCAACCGCATCGCCAAAGTATCGCACCGTAGCGCCATCGCGGGAGACGGTTCTGTCGTAGGCGCGGCGAATTTGGGATCTGACCCCAATAACCTTCCTAGAAAGAACCTGGATAAGCCCCGCCGTCAGCCAGCACGTTTTGCCCTGTCATGTAAGACGCATGCACGCTGCATAAAAATGCGCAGATTGCACCAAACTCTTGCGGCGTGCCAAAGCGTTTGGCCGGAATCATTTTGCGGCGTGCGTCCATGATGGCTTCAATCGGTTGCCCGGTTTTTTGTGCCGCGCCGGCCATGGTGGTTTTCAATCGGTCGGTATTAAATGCGCCGGGCAGCAAGTTGTTAATCGTCACGCCCTGCGCAGCCAAGGCGCTGCGCGACACGCCGGCAACAAAACCGGTCAGGCCGCTGCGCGCGCCGTTGGACAGGCCGAGGATGTCGATAGGCGCTTTCACGGCGCTTGATGTGATGTTGATGATGCGGCCAAAGCCGCGCGCCGCCATGCCGTCTACCGTGGCCTTGATGAGTTCAATCGGCGTGAGCATGTTGGCATCAACTGCCTTGATCCAGGCATCGCGATCCCAGTCGCGAAAGTCACCGGGCGGCGGACCGCCTGCGTTGGTGACCACAATATCAAAGTCCTTGTGCACCGCAAACACGGCTGCGCGGCCTTCAACTGTGGTGATGTCTGCCGCAACAGAAAGCACGCTCACACCCGATTTATTGGCGCTATCAGCTATCAATTGCGTAGCGGCGGCGGCTAGAGTCTCGGCACCACGCGCGACGATCAGCACGTTCACACCCTCGGCCACCAGTGCTTGGGCGCAGCCCAAGCCCAAACCCTTGCTGGCACCACACACCAGCGCCCATTTACCTGCAATACCTAAGTCCATAAAAATTCCTCAAAAGTTTCAGATCCCATCGTCGGGGCGACTGAACGATGATACAGAGTTCAATGCCTCAGCGCCGTGATTGGGTAAAAACAAAAATCCCGGTGAGCACCAGCACGGTTCCGGCTGCGACCGGTGCCGTAAACGGCTCACCCAGAACCAGCGTACTCAGCAGTATGGTTGACACGGGCCCCACCATGCCGGCCTGGGCCGCAGCGCTGGAACCTATGCGCTCGACAGCCATCATCACCAGCAACACGGGCAAGGCGGTACACAGCGTGGCGTTCAGCACCGACAGCCACATAACTTCAGGTACAACCCATGCAGCGCTCAGGGGCCGGAGCAGCGCAAACTGCAACAGGCAGAACACACAGGCCACCGAACTTGCCAGGCCTGCCAGCCGTAGCGAACCCAGGCGCTTGACGATTTCACCGCTGTAGACGAGGTAGATGGTGTAGGCGATCGCGCTGAGGAAAACCAGAAACGCACCCCACACAATGTGCGTGCCCTGCACATTCAACTCCTGCCCAAACACCAGTACCACGCCGCCATAGCTGATCACCATTCCGACCATCTGCCGCACCGTGACCGGACGCTTGTAGAGCACCCAGCCGAGTACTACCACCATGGTCGGGCTGAGGTACAAAATCAGCCGCTCAAGCGACGCGCTGATATAAGCCAGTCCGGCAAAATCCAGAAAGCTCGACAGGTAGTAACCGATAAAACCGAGCGACAGCACGCCGATCCAGTCCTTGCGCGTGAGTGGCGGTTTACCTCTATCGCCCTGACGGTAAGTCGCCCACCAGGCCATCAGCAAAAAGAACGGCAAGGCAAACAACATGCGCAGCATAATGAGCGTGACCGCATCAACACCATGGCGATAAGCCAGCTTGACGATGATGGCCTTGCCGCTAAAAGCGATGGCGCCAAAAATCGCGAGCAACAGGCCGGACACTATGCTTTTAGTAGCTGTCTGCGCCTGTATTTGTTGGGTTTCAGGGCTTTTTGACTCCGAATTTTGGTTCAAAATAGCGATTTTTCTGCTCTTTGAATCAAATCAAAACCCGACCGCCTGGCCATCGCGCCGCGCGTCGCTGGCTGCCACATAGCCTTCAACTTTTGGGTCGCCCGCGCGCCAGATGAACTGGCCTGCACCGAAGTCCTGATACGAATCGTTGATGACCTCCATGCGGTGGCCACGCTCTGCTAGGGCCTGCACCACGCCTTTGTTCATTGCACCTTCGACGTTGATCTCCAGCCCGGCATTGAAGCGCCAGCGCGGCGCATCGCAGGCGGCTTGCGGGCTTTGCTGGTAGTCGAGCATGCGCACCAGTGTCTGCATGTGGCCCTGCGGCTGCATGTTGCCGCCCATCACGCCAAAACTCATAACCGGCTGGCCATCCTTGGTAAGGAATGCCGGAATGATGGTGTGGAAAGGCCGCTTGCCAGGCGCGACCTGATTGGCTCCCGGCTGCAGGCTGAAGCCATGGCCACGATTTTGCAGGCTGATGCCGAATTCAGGCTCAACACAGCCCGAGCCAAAGCCCATGTAGTTGCTTTGAATAAAACTCACCATCATGCCGTTTTCGTCAGCTGCCGTGAGGTAAATCGTGCCGCCCTTGACCGGATTTCCTGCACCAAAGTCTTGCGCTTTTTTCATGTTGATGAGTTTGGCACGCGACGCGAGATAGCTGTCATCGAGCATTTGCGCGGAGGTCACCTCCATTGACGATGGCTCGGCCACATATTTATAAATGTCGGCAAAGGCCAGCTTCATGGCTTCGATCTGCAAATGCTGCGAGTCAACCCCATCAACGCGCAAGCTGGCGAGATCAAACTTGTCCAGAATGCCGAGGGCAATCAATGCGGCAATGCCCTGCCCGTTGGGTGGAATCTCGTGCAAGGTATAGCCCCGGTAGTTTTTTTCAACCGGCTTGACCCACTCGGGTTTGAAGTTTTCAAGGTCTTTAGCCGTCATGCTGCCGCCGTTGGCCTTGGAGAACTTTTCAAGCGCATGGGCAATTTCACCGCCGTAAAAGGCCGCGCCTTTGGTCAAAGCAATCGCCCGCAGCGCTTTGGCCGCTGCCTTGAACTGAAACAGCTCACCCACCTTCGGCGCTCTGCCCCACGGCAGAAAAGCGTTGGCAAAACCGGGCTGACTTTTGAGTTCGTCAGTGGTTGCTTCCCATTTTTGTTGCACCACGGGCGGCAGCAGATAGCCGCGTTCGGCGATTTCAATCGCTGGCTCCATCAGATCGGCAAAAGGCAGCTTGCCAAAGCGATCACTTAAGCTTACCCAGCTACTGACTGCACCGGGCACAGTGGCCGAATCAAGCCCGCGCTTGGGCGGCGTGGAGGCGCTTTCGCCATACTTGCGTTTGAAGTAATCAGGTGTCCAGCTTGCGGGGGCACAACCTGAAGCGTTGAGGCCATGCAGCTCTTTGCCGTCCCACAAAATACAAAACGAGTCGCTACCCAAGCCATTGCTAACCGGCTCAACAATCGTCATCACGGCAGCGGCGGCAATGGCGGCATCAACCGCATTGCCGCCCTTGTACAGCATGCGCAAACCGGCCTGCGCGCCCAGCGGGTGCGAAGTAGAGACAACGTTGCGCGCAAACAGCGGCAAGCGGGTAGAGGTGTAGGGGTTGTTGAAGTTGAAATGAAGACTCATAAAAGCTACTTGAGAAGGAGTTATTGGGGTCAGATCCCAAAAATTCTAGCACCCGAAGATGCCATTTTAACTACCTATAAAAAGAGCCTTGCCATTCCGCGACGAAGGCCTCTTCGCGCTTCTTTTTGATCGATCGCAACAGGTCCCAAAAAAACGTGCGAATGGCGGAGATGACGTTGTAGTTGTCGTCAACGACGTAGAGGTGTTGCCATTTGTCGAACGTCAGGCAGGGGTGGCTGACGCCGAAGGAGACGAGGTCACCGACTTGTAGCGGTGATTCAATCGGCACCGTCATGTGGGTGTGCTGGTCATTGGCATACGCCCCGGCCTGCGCATCACAAATTACAAAGGCCTAACCGTGATCGCTTTCGACGTCAGCGAAGCGCTGGTAAGCATTCAACCAGCTTGCGCCAGTCCAACGAACCAACGTGCGCAGGTTTTACTAGGGATCCTCTGCATAACTCTGGCGGGGCTGTGGCGTGCGGATCGGGAAGGGCCGCAAGGCGTCTTTTTGCAGCCAATAGCACGGCTATTGGTAAGAAAAACAACGCAGTGAACTGCCCGAGCCCGCGCGATCACAGACCGCAGGGAGTTATGCAGAGGGTCCCTAGCGGTTTGCGGGACGGTGTTGGTTGATTAGGGGTATCACTGCACTCATGGTTTGACTTTACCGCATGGTTTTCATGCCACTGGTTTGAAGAGCCGCAACCATTTTTTGGCCGGCAAGCCCCAGCGCGACTCAATATCGGCAGCCCGCAGCAGCAGATCAGAGCGTTCAGGCCTGGTTGGCTCACGCTGGGCCAACACCACGGTATTGCCCTCCCGCGTGGGCCTGAACACCCATACCGCCTGCAGGTCAAAAACGTCAGCAATCTTTTCAAGCGACTGCTGGTAACTTGAGTCACGGCCAAAAAGGTTGACCGTCATCACACCATCTTCAGCCAGTAAGCCATAGCAATGCGTATAAAAATCGGCGCTGTCCAGCACCGGCGCTGCGGCTTCGTGGTCATAGAGGTCAACGTGCAGCAAATCGACCGTCTCATGGTGCTGCGATTTTTGTATTTCAAGGGACGCATCCGCCTCGATGACATGCAAGCACAAGTCATCACACGGCAACTTGAACCAGACATGGCAGGCCTTGACAACCTGCGGGTTGATTTCAATCGCCGTCGTTCTCATGCGCAGTTTTTTGTAGCAAAACTTGGTTAACGCCGCAGACCCCAAGCCAAGCTGCATCGCGTGCTTTTTGTGTACGTCGCTAGCATCCATAAACAGCAGTCCGGCCATCATCCGCTGCACATATTCAAGCTCGATGTCATAGGGTTTGTCGAGCAGCATTGAGCCTTGTACCCAAAGAGTTCCGAGATGCAGGTAGCGGACGTCGCCATAGTCAGAGAAATGAACCTCTGGTAGCGTGCTTGCAGACTTACTGGTTTCTTTTTTTGGCATAAAAATCGGCCTGGTGGAAAAACACAAGGCGACTATCAGCCCTGAACCAGCCCACGCAACTTCGGCAAGGCAGCCAGCGCGTTGGCGGTGGTCGCAGCCGCCAATGCTTCGATGGAAATGCCGCGCAAGTCGGCCACCACTTGCGCGATGCGCGGCAACTCTGCGGGCTGGTTTCGGCCTTGCATCTGCCCCTGGGAACGCTGCGCTGTCGTGGTGTAAAGCCAGTGCGGTGGAATGTCAGGTGAATCGGTTTCCATCACGATGCTTGCCAGGGGCAGGTCGCTGGCCAGGCGGCGCAATTGCAAGGCAGGCTCAAACGTGACCGCGCCGCCAAACCCGAGCTTGAAACCCAACTCAATAAATGCCTCGGCTTGCTGTTGGCTGCCATTGAATGCGTGGGCAATACCTGACCAACCGTCGGCCGGGTTTATCTCGCGCAAATGCTTCAGTAACTTGTCAGCAGAACGGCGCACATGCAGTATCACTGGCAGGCCGTGCTTGCGCGCAATTTTTAGCTGCTCACGGTAAAAGTGTTCCTGGCGCTCGCGCATCGGGCTTTGCATCAGCTCAGGCACAAAGTAATCAAGACCAATCTCCCCCACTGCAACCAGGCGTGGGTCTGATTGGCGCAGCGCCAGCTCTGCGTCCAGCGCCTGCAGGTCAGACTCTTGCGCCTGGGGCACGCACATCGGGTGAATGCCCAGCGCGTAACTGTACGAATACTGGTGCGCCAACTCTCGCACCACCTGAAAATTATTCACCGCCACCGCCGGAACCACGCAATGCACTACATTGGCGCTCTGTGCCTGCGTAGACACCACTGCCAAGTCATCGCGAAATTCGACGGCATCAAGGTGGCAGTGGGTATCAATCCAAAAAGTCATGGGTCGTGAGTCAAGCGCTTACATGGCATTCACGCCGCAGCAAGGCTAGGGCATCTTGCTGTGCACCCACCGCATCACTCTGTAGCGTTGTCTGAGCTTCGGCAACAAACGCTGCCCACAACTGGACGTAGTCTCTCTGGTGCTGCGCCGGCGCGTGGTCCAAAATGTATTGCCGCGTCAGCCCGGCTTGAAAACCGGTCTTGCGGATCTTACGTACCAGCGTGACGGCGCTTTTTTCAGTCAGCATGGTTTTGACTGGGGCAGCGGCGGCCACGCATAGAAACAGGGTCAGAAGCGAGCCATCGTCCGCGTTACCCCCGGTGGCTTTGTCCCAGGCCACAGAGGCCTGGCGGTCATGTTGGTCGACCTCGTTCAAGCCGTCTTCCCGCCAAAAATATCGGCCCATGAAGGCCGGACTGCGGTCAAAAAGCGAACGCAACGGCAGGGCCGAATCCAGCATCTTCGGGACATCGGCCAGCACCGATTGCCGCACGGCCTCAACCACGGCGTTAAAGTGCGGTGGCAAGTTTTTCGGCAGCACGATAGGCAACACCAACCGGCTGCCCCTGGCCTTGCCGGCGGCAGGGACGGCGCCGTGCTGCTGGCGCAGCACCTGGATCATCTTTTCAAACGCGATCCAATCGGGCAACTGGCGCTGGCCCGTGGCCTGCACCAGCAGTGCCGTGCGAATGACCGCTTCGGCGTCTTTGCCAGCCTCTTCCAGCGCTGCGTCATCCAGCCCTAAGCGCGCGGCCAGCCAGATCGCCGCGTCCACCACCGCACCCACCTGGCTGCGTTTGGCAAGCTCGGCCTGGTAGTCGGCTAGGCTGCGCAGCGACCATTTGGCGAGAACCGGAATCTGCTCGTCGGTGAAGCCGCCGCGCTCATGCATTCCAAAGTGGCTGTTTTGCGGCATGGCGATCAGGGTTTTGAGCATGTCCGAGCCACCCTTGGAGCGTGACAGCAGGGAGTGATCGCGCAGCGACTCGGCAGCTTGCCGCAGGTCGCCGCCACTGCTGCTTTCAAGGTACAAGCTAATCAGGTTGACCATGCGGTCCCTGGCTTTTTCAAGCTCCGGACGCAAAAATTCGTTGCCGAAATAGCGTGCAATCTGCACCATGCCCTTGGGCGCCTCGACACCCATGGCGTCCAGTTTTTCCGGCCCGATGATGGCGTTCTGCACACCATACTGCAGCGCTTTCTCGAAAAACGGGCGCGCGTCGTAAAGCGAGATGCTGGAAGGCGCGGAGGTGGGCACGGTTGACGCCGGGAATGAGGGGTTGGCAGATGGCGAAGAGTGGGCGTTCAGATCGCTGATTCCTCATCGGACTCGCGCGCGCTGGGGGTGGCCTTGCCGCGATCGGTGTCGCCGGTCTCGACCTTGCCGTCGTCCTCCGCGTCATCTTCTTCGTCCTCGGACGCACCCGCATGATGGGCACTAACCTTGGCGCGCAGCACCATCAGCATTTCAATGAACAGGTCTGGCAATTCATAACGCAAAATCCAGGCCAGCTGCATCCAGTCCTGGTCGGCGATTTCATCTTGCTGGACACGCGGCTTTTCATAGGCCGAGGCCAACAAGGCAGCCTGGGACAGGATATTGCCGTACTCGTCTGCCGCCTCAAAGCTGCCGCAGCGGGCAAAGGCTTCGACACGGCTCCACTGATCGGAAAAATAATCGGCGAGGGCTTCGCTGCCGCCTTCCAGATCACCGATCGCATTGAGAAACTCAAGCGGGTCTGCGTCCTCCCTAAAGATGATCGAGTTGAGCATGCCGCGCAAATGAGTGCGGGTCAGGTCCTTGTACAGCTTTTCAATCACCACAGCGCGGGCGAACTGCGCCGGCGTGACAAGCAGGTTGATCACCGACTCTTTGGAGTGGTCGTACTCTCGGATGACGGCCAGGATGTCCTTGGGCGGCAACAGCTCCAGGACCAGCATCAGCGCGGCATCACCCTCGGTGTCAGCAAGTTCGACCAATGCGGACTCCGCGCCGACGATGTCACCGGCCGCAATCAGGGTCTGGGTTTTTTCAATCAGAGCAAGGTGGTTCATAAAAAGGTCAATCTTTGCGGTCAAAGCCCTGCTCCACCAGCCAGTCAACGCCCGCCTCCTGGCGCGCCCGGGCATCTCCGCTGGCTTCGCCTTCGTCATCGTTCTCAAAGATCACCAGGCCCTGGTCGTCGTCCGGGTCGGTGTCTTCGTCATCGGCCTGGCCGCGCGCGAGCTGCGCGGCCGACCCGGCGCCCGGCAGGCTGGCCATGTATTCCAGGCCCGCAGTCAGCGTCAAAAACCGTTCACCGCCGGGCGCCTGCAAAACGATGTGTGCCAGGTCCTGGGCCCAGGGCGACAGCTCAAAACCGCCCGCCAGGCTGCTCCACGCCGGAAACGTATCGGCTTCATGGCTGAGCAGGTGCTCCATGACGGCAGGCCCCGTGAAGTCAAAGCCCTGATGAAACACCACCGCCACCATCTCGGGGCTGAGTTCCATCATCTGGAGCAGAAAGCCAATTTCCTGGCGTTTTCCGGCCAGTCGCTGGTGCAGCACGTCGCGACCTTCGGAATCAAACCGCAGGTCATCCATCTCGGACTGGTAGGCCGAGCGCAGGTCGAGGAAAAAGGGGGAAATGCGCTCAGCCGCCGGGTGTTTCATAGGGTAGGTTTTTTCTGTCAAGAGTCAAAGCAGTGGCTTGAAATAATCGGTCCAGATGGCACGCGCCGTATCGATCGGGCTGTCCAGCAGGTTGCGCCGGCGATTCTCGTCGTAGGCCTCGCGTTTTTTCGCGTCAGCCAACACTTCGTAAGCCTGCTGCACCGCCCGAAAACGTTCCGGAGCTTGCGCATCGGCATTTTTATCGGGGTGCCAGTACGACGCCTTCTGGCGAAAGGCCTTTTTGACATCAGCCAGCGTTGCAGCGCTGTCCAGCCCGAGGGCGGTGTAGTGATCGGTCATGCGCAACGTGGCAATTCGCCCGAAAAATGAATTTATAGAAATGCCCTGAAGGATTCACCGGTCGGCTGATGCGTAAGGGCGTGCGCGACGGGCGAGCGAGTGATTATGCCCGGCCAGCGCCACCTGGGGGTTTGGATGGGTATTGCGGCTGCTGGCGTAGCAGACATGAAGGCGAATGCAAAACCCGTACCTGCGCCACTCTGAATGAAAAAAACTACAGCGGCGAATTCAGGGTGCGTATCCCTTCACAGTTGCATCGGCTGTTGGCGCTACAAGCGGCGGAGCAGGGCGTCAGTTTGAATCGTCTGGCCAGCGCGAAGCTGGCGGGATAACGTCGTGGTGAACGGCGGGCCAGCACGGCGCTGACGGCCCGTCCGTTCGACCTAAAGTTAGAGGTCATCGCGCAAAACCTGACACGATGGCCGCAATGATCGCTATCACAGAGAGGGTGATAGCAACGAGACATAGCTTCCGCGGCCTCTCGCGCTCAGCCGCAGCATTCAATGCGGCTTGGTCCAGCGCGGTAACGACCTGTTTCAGTTGTGCAGCGAGGTCTCTGATTTGTTCGACGTTACTTGACGAAGCCGCTTGAAGCTCGGCGATTTGCTGGTTCAGCAGGTCTGATTGATTCGGTATCGCGTCAACCTTCTTGCGGGTAAACGCGGGCTTCACCACGCCAATAATAGTGTCGAGGTTGGCGAGGACGAGTTTTCCGGCTGCGAGCCATGGCAGGACCATAGATGACCTTTAATGGTTAATGTAGACCGCCGAATATCTGGGATTCCAGTTTATCCGGCGGGATAAACTGGATGACTGGGTTGAATTTATCCCAGAGAAAACCGCATACCCCGCTTGACGGCTTGTTTTTCATCAGGCCTCCGACAACCGGCCCAACACCAGCCGCAGCTGCCGCCCACAACGCGCCGCCAGCGTCTCGTCGTGCGTGACCAACACAAACGCCGTGCCTTGTTCACGTGCGAGTTGCAGCATCAGCTCGAACACGCCGTCAGCCGTGGTTCTGTCGAGGTTTCCGGTTGGTTCGTCGGCCAATACGCAGGCCGGTTTTGTGACCAACGCCCGGGCAATCGCCACGCGCTGGCGCTCGCCGCCTGATAGCTCTGCCGGCCTGTGATGGATGCGGTCTTTAAGGCCCACTGCTGTGAGCATGTCGGTTGCGATTTTTGCGGCCTCGTTGCGTGTTTGCCTGCGAATCCATAGCGGCATGGCGACGTTATCGAGCGCGCTGAACTCGGGCAGCAGGTGGTGAAACTGGTAGACAAAGCCGAGGTGCTGGTTACGGAGCATTCCCTGCTCTGCCGGGGACAGCGTTGCTAGCCGCTGTCCTTTTATTTCAACCTGGCCACTGGTCGGGGCATCCAGCCCGCCAATCAAATGCAAAAGGGTGCTTTTGCCGGAACCCGAGGCACCGACGATGGCCAGTGTTTCGCCGCGATGGACATCCAGGTCCACGCCTTGCAGCACGGTCAGGTCGATGCGCCCCTCGTGAAAACGTTTGGTCAGGCCGCTGGCACGCAGAACAACTTCACTCATAGCGCAGGGCCTCCGCCGGATTCACCCTGCTGGCGCGCCAGCTTGGGTAGATGGTGGCGAGGAAAGCCAGAATCAGCGAGATCACGACAATCGGCATGATGTCGGCGTACTGGGGGTCGCTCGGCATGCGGCTGATCAGATAGATGTCTTTGGGCAAAAAACTGGCACTGAAAAGCCGCTCCAGCGCGGGCACGATCACGTCGATGTTGAGCGCAATGCCCAAGCCCAGCAGCAGGCCAGCCAGCGTGCCGATCACGCCGACCATCGCGCCCTGCACGACAAAAATACCCATAATGCTTTTCGGGCTGGCACCCAGCGTTCGCAAAATGGCGATGTCGGCGCGCTTGTCGGTCACCGTCATCACCAGCGTGCTGACAAGGTTGAAGGCGGCCACAGCCACGATCAGCGTGAGGATGATGAACATCATGCGTTTTTCAAGCTGCACGGCGGCAAACCAGGTTTTGTTTTGCTGCGTCCAGTCACGAATCAGCAAATCACCGCTTAAGTGGCGTGATAACTCAAAAGCCACTTCACGCGCCTGGTGCAAGTCTTTGAGTTTGATGCGAATGCCGGTAGGCCCTTCAAGCCGGAAGATTTTTGCAGCGTCGTCCTGATGCATCATCACCAGCGCCGAGTCGTATTCAAAATGGCCAGAGTCAAAAGTACCCACAACCTTCATTTGCTTTAAACGTGGCACGATGCCAGCGGGCGTGACTTGACCACTGGGCGCAATCAGCGTGACCACGTCACCAGCGCGTACACCCAGGCTGCGGGCCAGCTCGCTACCCAGCACCACACCAAACTCACCACTCACCAGTTTTGCCAGCGTGGTTGATGACGTGGCGGCAAGCTCAGTCACCTGGCCCTCCAGTGCCGGGTCAATGCCCCGCACCAACGTGCCTTTCACGTCTTCACCGCGCGCCAGCAGGGCTTGAGCTGCTATAAAAGTTGCAGCGCCCACGACCTGCTTGTTGGCCCTGATTTCGCCCAGCGTTTTTGGCGCGTCAGGCAAGGCCGCGCCATTGGGTACAAACACCTCGATGTGCGAGATCACGCCCAGCATGCGGTCGCGCACTTCTTTTTGGAAACCATTCATCACGCTTAAAACAATAATGAGTGCGGCCACGCCGAGTGCAATGCCCAGCATCGACACGCCAGAGATAAACGAGATAAAGCCATTGCGCCGCGTGGTCCGGCCCGCGCGCGTGTAGCGCCAGCCCAGCATCAATTCATAAGGTACTTGCATCGTGGGCATTCTCGCATCCCAGGGGTTTTTGGGGTCAGACACCAATTTCGCTGCGGTGAGTTTTTGGGGTCAGAGCCCAAAAACCCCAAGCATCTAGGACAATGCCGCCATGCCTGCCGTTTCAATCCCCCACCTTGTCATCCCCTTTGCATCATGCGACAGCGACGCATGGAAGGAATCCATGAAAGCCCAACCAGCAGGTGGCCTGAAAAATCTGGGCAAATTGCTGCAAGGCATGAAGCTTCTAAGCAGCGACGAAGGCGAGGCGCATTCGCTGTCAACGCCGCATGAGCGGGTGCTGGCGCAAGTTCAAGGGCTGGATGTGGCAGTCGATGGCCTGACCCCCTGGGCAGCTTTGGAGGCCAACACGGGCAGCGCAAAAGCCTGGGCTTTCATCACGCCCTGCCACTGGGCCATGGGCCGCGAACACGCGACGATGACAGACCCGTCGGCACTGACACTAACACCAGAAGATTCACAAACCCTGCTGGCCGCGATGCAGCCTTACTTTGCAACCGAAGGCATCACGCTGCACTACGCTGCGCCTGAACACTGGCTGGCTGAAGGCGAGGTGTTTCGCACGCTGCCCACCGCGTCGCTTGACCGCGTTCTAGGGCGCAATGTTGACCCGTGGCTAGCCCCATCGAAAGCAATGAAATTGTTGCAAAACGAAATGCAGATGCTGCTGTACACACATCCATTGAATGACGAGCGCAGCGCAAAGCGTTTGCTGCCCGTTAATTCGTTCTGGATCAGCGGCACGGGCGCATTGAATCAACCCGTGCAACAAACGGAAAAAATCAACACGCCACGCGCACTGGCACAAGCCGCCTTCAAAGATGACTGGGCCAGCTATGTGAAAGCGTGGGGCGAGATCGATGCGATGGGCATTGCACAACTGCTGGTGCAGCAAAACGCCGGGCAAGCCGTGCGCATCACGCTGTGCGGCGAGCGCAACGCGCACACATTTGAAACCACTGCGCAAAGTTTTTTCAACAAAATCAGCCATCGTTTCAAGACCAAAAACCCGCTAGACCTATTGAGTCAACTATGAAAATACAGGTGCGTGATGTACCGCCCCGCAGCCTGTGGGCCTTGCAGCAGGCGGGCTTACACCCCTTACTGGCGCAGCTTTATGCGGCGCGTGGGGTTAGTTCTCCCGACGAACTCGACGATGGCCTGGTGCGGCTGTTGCCGCCCGCCGGGTTGTTGGGCGCTGCGCGCTCTGCCGTGCTGCTGGCAGACACTATTGATTCGAATAAAAAGATTTGCATCGTGGCTGACTACGACTGCGACGGCGCAACCGCCTGCGCCGTTGCGCTGCGCGGCCTCAAGCTGCTGGGCGCTACCAATGTCACCTACCTCGTACCCGACAGGGTGGTTGATGGCTACGGCCTGACCGCACCGATTGCAGAGCGCGTCAAGGCACTGGGTGCCGATTTTCTGGTCACCGTTGACAACGGTATCGCCAGCTTTGACGGCGTGGCACGCGCCAAGGCACTGGGGATGCAGGTGCTGGTAACCGATCATCATTTACCAGCGCTGAAGGACGGGCTTGTCGTACTCCCCGATGCCGATGTCATCGTCAACCCGAACCAGCCCGGCTGCACCTTTGAGAGCAAGTCGATAGCCGGCGTTGGCGTGATGTTTTATGTGCTGTTGGCGCTGCGGGCAGAGCTGCGCACGCGCGGTGTTTTTAATGCCCAAAATCAGCCCCGCATTGATGTGCTGTTGCCTCTCGTTGCACTAGGCACCGTTGCCGATGTCGTGAAACTCGATGCCAACAACCGCCGCCTGGTAGCGCAAGGCCTTAAACGCATCCGCTCTGGTCACTTGCAGGTGGGGCTGGCCAGCCTGTTTACGGCAGCGGGCCGCAAAGCCAACGTCGCCACCACTTTTGATTTTGGCTTTGCGCTGGGCCCGCGCATCAATGCTGCCGGGCGCTTGAGTGACATGACCTTGGGTATTGAATGCCTGCTGACCGACGATACGGGCCGGGCCGACGAGTTGGCCCGCACGCTGGACGGCATCAACCGGGAACGCCGCGATATTGAAGCCGGTATGCGCGAACAGGCACAAATGGCGGCTGACGCGATGATTGATGAATCTGACGAGCCGCCGCCGGCCATTTCAATATTCGATGCCGACTTTCACGAAGGCGTGGTCGGCATCGTGGCCTCACGCATCAAGGACAAACTGCACCGCCCCACCTTTGTATTTGCCGCCAGTCAGGCACCAGGCAAAGCGCATGAGCTGAAAGGCTCGGGCCGGTCGATTCCAGGCTTTCATTTGCGTGATGCACTTGACCTGGTGGCCAAGCGCTGCCCCGGCGTGTTGCTGCGCTTTGGCGGCCACGCCATGGCAGCGGGCTGCACGATTAAGGAAGAGCACTTTGAACAGTTTGAATCTGCGCTGCAACAGGTTGCCAGTGAATGGCTGGATGCCGCCACCTTGATGCGCCGCATCGCCACAGACGGCCCGCTGGCCGCCGAGTACCGCCGCACCGACATCGTCGATGCCCTGCATAAAGAGGTCTGGGGCCAAGGCTTTGCAGCACCGACTTTCAGTGAAGAAGTCGAGGTGGTGTCACAGCGACTGGTGGCTGAAAAACACCTGGCGCTCAAGCTCAAACATCAGGGGCAGAGCGTCGATGGCATCTGGTTTGGCCATACCGAGCCACTGCCCGCCAGGGTCAAGCTGGCCTTCCGGCTGGATGCGGACGAGTGGCAGGGCGTGCGCAGGGTACGATTTTTGGTTGAAGCGGCCGAGATTTAACCAAATTCAGTTGGAACCTAGGCCTAAAATGGCACGGTGACCACTCCTTCACAGCTCTTCCTCGCGCGGCCGTTCACCGGCATCCTGAATGCCGACCTGCACTGCCACTCGGTCGTGTCTGACGGCACCTTGACCCCAGAAGCCCTTGCAGAACGAGCAGCGGCCAACGGCGTTGAACTCTGGGCGCTGACCGACCATGACGAAATCGGCGGCCAGCAGCGCGCCGCGCTGGCCGCCAAAGCCAACGGCATGCGCTACCTGACGGGTACCGAAATATCAGTCACGTTTGCCAATGAAACCGTACACATCATCGGTCTCGGGTTTGACCCTGACGATGCCGAGATGCTGCAAGGCCTGCACAAAACGCGCGGCGGCCGGCAAGAGCGGGCGCTTGAGATGTCCGAAGGCTTGGCCAAAGTCGGCATCAAGGGCGCTTATGCAGGCGCGCTTAAATTTGTCGGCAACCCGGAGCTGATTTCACGCACACACTTTGCGCGCTTTCTGGTTGAAAGCGGTGTCTGCAAAGAAACCAATGAAGTCTTTCGCAAGTACCTGACCGAAGGCAAGCCCGGCTATGTGCCGCACCACTGGGCCAACCTGCGCGATGCCGTGCAGTGGATCACCAAAGCCAAAGGCATGGCCATCATTGCGCACCCGGCGCGCTACAAGTTCACACCGAATGAAGAGTACGCACTGTTCACCGAATTCAAAACCCACGGCGGGCAAGGTGTTGAAGTGGTCACTGGCAGCCACAGCGCTGCCGAGTATGTGAAGTACGCCGAAACAGCCAAGGAGTTTGGCCTGGCTGCGTCGCGCGGCAGTGACTTCCACAGCCCCGACGAAAGCCATACCGACCTGGGAACGCTACCGTTTTTGCCGGGTGGTTTAACCCCCGTCTGGGAACTGCTGGCGGACCGCATCCAGTGAGTCGCGCGCCTTCTGCCCTGGCGGGCATTGCGCTGGTTGTCGCAGCCGTCGCATGTTTTGCAGCGCTGGATACCACCGCCCAATTTGTCAGCGCCAGCGTGCCGCTGCTGATGGCCTTGTGGTTTCGCTATGCGTTCCAGGCGATTGCCACCACAGCCGTGGTGTTACCGCTGCGCGGCTGGAGTGTGCTGCGCACGGCCCACCCGAAGTTTCAGTGCCTGCGAGGGGTGCTTCTGCTCACGAGCAGCCTGCTGGCTTTTTTGAGCCTCAAGTACATGCCCGTGGCCGAGTTCACCGCCATCGGCGCCATCGTTCCGCTGGTTATCACGCTGCTGGCGGCCACTGCCTTGGGCGAGAAAGTCTCGGCGCTGCGCTGGTCATTGGTGTTGGGCGGTTTTGCCGGCACGGTGATCATCATCCGCCCCGGCGGCGAAAACTTTGACTGGCCCCTGCTGCTGCCGCTGGGTCTGGTCGTAAGCAACTCGTGGTTTCAGGTACTCACCAGCAAGCTCGCCAGAACCGAAGACCCGATGACCATGCATTTGTACACCGGCTGGGTCGGTACTCTGCTGGCCTCAATGGCCCTGCCCTTCGTCTGGACATCCTTGCCCTCGTGGTCGTTGTGGGGCTGGCTGGTGCTGATGGGCGGGGCTGCCACCGTCGGGCATTTCCTGCTGATTCTGGCTTACAAGAAAACGCCGGCCGCGACTTTGACGCCGTATTTGTATGCCCAGATCGCCTTTGCCATGCTGGGCGGCTGGATTGTTTTTTCGCATGTGCCGGACGGCTGGTCTCTGGCTGGCATCGTGATGATTGCGATCTGCGGCGCCACTGGGGCGTGGCTGACCGCGCGCGAAAGCCGTGCACTGAGCCAGTTCAATGTGCGTCCCGCTGAATCCTGAAACACGTAAGAACCCCTGACCATGGCCCAGTTTTTTGAAGTCCACCCCGACAACCCGCACACCCGGCTGCTCAAACAGGCTGTGATCCTGCTTGAGCGCGGCGGCATAGCAGCGGTACCCACTGATTCAAGTTACGCGCTGGTCTGCCATCTGGACGACAAGGCCGCTGCCGACAGCCTGCGCCGCATTCGTGGTGTGGACGACAAACACCACCTGACACTGCTGTGCCGTGACCTGAGCGATCTGGCCAACTACGCACGGATAAACAACAAACAGTTCCGCCTGCTAAAAGCGGCAACCCCCGGCCCCTACACCTTCATCTTGGAGGCCAGCAAAGAAGTACCGCGCCGCCTGAGCCACCCGCAGCGCAAAACCATTGGCCTGCGCGTGCCCGAACACAAAACGCTGCAAGCACTGCTGACCCTGCACGGCGCGCCACTGCTGGCCACCACCCTGATCCCGCGCGGCGCCACAGAGCCTTTCAATGATGCGCACGAAATTCGTGACCTGCTCGAGCATGAGCTGGCTGCCGTGATCGACGCAGGTGCCTGCCACCAGCAGCCAACAACGGTGATTGATTTGACCGCCATGGGTGATGGCGGCGAGCCGGTCGTGGTGCGGCAGGGGCGCGGCGATGTGGCAGTTCTGGGTCTCTGAGACAATCGATTTATGGACATTGCTAACCTGATTCAGACCGTCGCCATTTACGCCCTGCCCGTGCTGTTCCCCATCACGGTGCACGAAGCGGCGCACGGCTATGTGGCCCGCCACTTCGGTGACAACACCGCCTGGACGCTGGGTCGCGTCACGCTCAACCCGCTCAAGCACATCGACCCGATCGGCACCATCCTGATGCCGCTGATGCTTTACTTCGCCACCTCGGGCGCCTTTTTGTTTGGTTACGCCAAACCCGTGCCGGTCCAGTTTGGCAATCTGCGCAACCCCAAGCGGGACATGATCTGGGTGGCGCTGGCCGGCCCCGGGGCCAACCTGCTGCAGGCCTTGCTCTGGGGTATCGCGCTCTACCTGCTGCAGGGTGCGGGCATCAGCGAACCGTTCTTCATCAAGATGTGCCAGGCTGGCATATTGGTCAATGTGGTGATGTTTGTCTTGAACCTGTTCCCGCTGCCACCGCTAGACGGCGGTCGTGTGCTGGTCGGCCTGCTGCCCTACAAACAGGCCGCGCTGGTCTCGCGTATCGAGCCCTGGGGCTTTTTTGTGGTGATGGCGCTGGTGCTTGCCGGGGTGATCACCAACCTGTGGATGCGCCCGCTGATGTCGCTGACCTACGGCCTTCTTGAGATCGTGTTGATGCCGCTGGCCATGCTGGTTCGATGATGACAAACACACCAGCTGATGCAAGCATGCGTTTTCTCACCGGCATCACCACCTCCGGCACGCCGCACCTGGGCAACTACGTTGGCTCCATCCGGCCCTCGGTCGCCGCCAGCTTAGGCCATAACGCCGAGAGCTTTTACTTTCTGGCCGATTACCACGCCCTGATCAAGTGTGAAGACCCGGCGCGCATACAACGCTCCACGCTGGAGATTGCCGCCAGCTGGCTGGCTGCAGGCCTGGATCCAGAGCGCGTGACGTTTTACCGCCAGTCAGACATTCCTGAAATCCCCGAACTAACCTGGCTGCTAACCTGCGTCACGGCCAAGGGCGTGCTCAATCGCGCGCACGCCTACAAGGCATCGGTTGACAAAAACCAAGCCGCAGGCAACGACCTGGATGCCGACATTAACGCCGGGCTTTTCATGTACCCGGTGCTGATGGGCGCAGACATCCTGATGTTCAAAGCGCACAAGGTACCGGTCGGGCGCGACCAGATCCAGCACATTGAAATGGCGCGCGACATGGCGCAGCGCTTTAACCATTTGTATGGCGATCATCTGGTGCTGCCCGAGGCCCTGATTGAAGAGTCCGTCGCCACCCTGCCCGGCCTGGATGGCCGCAAGATGAGCAAGAGCTATGACAACACCATCGCGCTTTTTGCGCCGCGCGAGCAGCTTAAAAAACTAATCTCTGGCATCGTCACAGACTCACGCGCGCCCGGCGAGGCCAAAGACACAGAAAGCTCGGCGCTGTTCCAGATTTACCAGGCTTTTGCGACTCAAAATGAGACCTCGACGATGCGCCAGGCCTATGCAGACGGCATAGCCTGGGGCGACGCAAAAACAAAATTGTTTGAACGCATAGACCAAGACATCGCGCCCATGCGTGACAAGTACCAGGCCTTGATGAATGCGCCCGAAAAAATCGAGGCCATCCTGCAGGCCGGTGCTGAAAAGGCCAGGGCCAAAGCCACGCCGCTGATGCGCGAGCTAAGGCATGCCGTCGGCTTGCGCAAGCTGGCTGCGCCAGCACCAGCGGCAAAAAAACAAAAGCTTGGAAAGACCAGCCTGCCCAGCTTCAAGCAATACCGCGAAACCGATGGCCTGTTTTATTTCAAACTGCTGAACGGCGCGGGCAAGTTGCTGCTGCAAAGTCACGGCTTTGCAGCGCCAAAAGACGCGGCGCTGGCGATTGCCGCGTTGCTCAAGCGCGGCCCGCAGGCATTGAAAGAAATGAGCGGGAAATTGCTAACGATTGAGGGCGCCCATTCCGATGCCATAGCCGCCGCGCTTCAGCAGTTGATGGATGCGTCCGATTGAGTCAGAGTTCATGAGCATTTTTGTCATTGATGAACACCCCTTGATGCGGGAAGCGCTAGCAGCGCTGATTCGTCGCCTGACCCACACAGCCGATGTGACCGAGATCGACTCTCTAGCCGCTGCCTTGAGCGTTGTGCAAGGGTCAAGCACACCGCCAGAGCTGATCTGCCTTGATCTGGCACCCGATGGCCACAGTGGCCTGCTGGCCATAGCCGAGATCAAACAGCAGTTTTCCGATGTGCCCATCGTCGTCATCGCCGCCGTTCCGGCGCAGGAGTTCAAAGACCTGGCGCTGAAAGCCGGAGCGGCTGCGTTTATCCACAAATCTGCCAGCGCATCAGAAATCAGCAACGTATTGCGGGTGTTTCTGCCGACCAGCGAAGAAGGCGAAGGCAGGACCCCGCCAGAGAAATTGTCCAAGCGGCAAAAACAGCTTTTAAAACTGCTCGACAAGGGCATGAGCAATCGCGACATTGCCGAAACCTTACAAATCAGCGAGCACACCGTCAAGGTGCATCTGTGGCGCCTGTTCAAGCGCATCAATGTCAAAAGCAGGTCTCAGGCCACGCACCTGGCACGCACGCATGGGCTGCTTTAAAACCAGTTAATTAAAAACAAAAAAGCCGAAGCTATTTAAGTAAGATATGGATTGCAGCCTCTTATGTTCTGTAATTCAGAACTCAAGAACCGTTCAAATATTTTCGAAAAATATCAAAAATTCAGCCGACCGACGAAGTTAGTGATATTCTGGGATTGCATTTTCAAATAGATCGTCACAAAGGATCAAAGCTTGTGAACATCTCTCAGTCTCCTGTAAACAAATCGGTTCCGCAGCACATTGCCATCATCATGGATGGCAACCGTCGCTGGGCCAAGCTGTTCGGTTTGTCCGCCGCACTGGGCCATGCCAATGGCGCGCGGCGGGTGCGCGGCATTGTGCAGGCCTGCGCTGAACGCGGGGTGCGCTACCTCACCCTGTTTGCCTTCAGCACCGAAAACTGGCAACGCCCGCAGGACGAAGTCTCTGGCCTGATGGGCTTGCTGGCGCTCTACCTGAAAAAAGAAGTGAAAAATATGAGCGCCAAAGGCGTTTGTTTCAAAGTGGTCGGCGACATATCTGGTTTTGATAGCCGCATGCAGGCCCTGATCCGCGACGCCCAAGACAATACCGCCCATAACGACAGGATCACCCTGACCATCGCGGCCAACTATGGCGGGCGTTGGGATATTCTTCAGGCCGTTAAGTCGTGGCAAGCGGCCCACCCCAGCGAGACGGTTGACACAATGGACGAAGCCTGTCTTAGCGATCACTTGAGCCTGGCCTACGCGCCAAACCCTGATTTACTGATCCGTACCGGCGGCGAGTCTCGCATCAGCAACTTCATGCTGTGGCAGATGGCCTATACCGAGCTCTTCTTTACCGATGTGTTGTGGCCCAGTTTTACACCCAAAGTACTTAATCAAGCCATCGCCTGGTATGGTATGTGCGACCGCCGTTTTGGTGGCGTCAGCACGCTCGCTGTCGCGCAAGTCTAAATTTTGTTATGTCAGTGACCCCATTACCCATGTTTAAATTACTTTCAAAGTCACTTTGCCTGCGCGCGGTGCTCGCTACGCTGACCGTGTCACTGAGCGTGGGCTTGCAGGCCCAGACGGCCGCGACTGCTATCGGCTTCGGTTCCGGTTTTTCAGCCAACGCGCCGGTCGTTAGCTCTGGCGGTGGGGCAGTGCCTGCGGCAGCAGTTGTTCCTGGCGTTCCAGCGGCGGCAGGGGCACCCGTCTTGCCAGCCCTTCCGGATGCCAAGCCGGTAGCCATGGGAAGCGGAGAAGGCACCAAGATTGACACAAAAGCCGATCTAAAAGTTGATGCAAAAGTCGAATCCAAGCTTGAAGGCAAAGAGCCACCAACTGCTGAAGCTATCAAAGACCCTAATTCAGACGAAACCGAATTCCAACGCTTTGTTTACAGGGCTACAGGGCAAGCCCTAAGACTCTTTGGCTTTGAGTTGTTTGGCAGATCCAACAGTTTTTCGCCGGTGCAAGCAGCCCCGGTGCCGGCAGGCTACATCCTCGGCCCGGGTGACGAACTTGTGGTACAGGTGAATGGCTTGGTCGAGGTCAATGAGCGGCTGGTGATAGACCGTGATGGTCGCGTTATGGTGCCCAAGGTTGGGCCTTTGAACCTAGCTGGCGTGGCCTTGAGTGATATCGAAAAGGTGTTCAGTGCGCATATCGGCAAGGTCTATCGCAACTTCACCGTGAGTGTCACCATGGGACGACTGCGTAGCATTGAAGTTTTTGTGGTCGGTCAGGCCCGCAGACCCGGAAAGCATCTGGTAAGCAGCCTGTCGTCCCTGATCAATGCCCTGTTTGAGACTGGCGGCCCGAATAGCAATGGCACATTGCGCGCAATTGAACTACGTCGTGGCGGTAAAAAAATTGCTACGGTGGATATGTATGCATTTTTGGCTCAGGGTGACAATAGCGCTGATGTGCAGTTGCTGGCTGGCGACATCATTTTCATCCCACCTGCCGGTGCCCGTGCGGCTTTGTTGGGCACGATCAATGCCCCGGCAATTTACGAATTGCGCGCCAATGAGACCATCAACCAAATTCTCAATATGTCGGGTGGACTGCCAACGCTGGCCGCACCGCAGAAGGCGCAGCTTGAGCGTGTCGACGCCAATCGGGAAATTGCGCGCTATGTTGAAGACTTTGCGCTTGATGCGAAGGGCCTGGGCCTAGCACTGCAGGCAGGCGATATTTTGACGGTGTTTCAGATCAGCCCGCAAATTGACAATGTGGTAACGCTCGAGGGCAACGTTGCTGCTCCCATGCGCTACACCTTCAAGCCGGGCATGAAGGTCTCTGATTTGTTGTCTGATCCACGTCTGTTGATACCCGGCAGCTATTGGCAGCAGCTCAATCAGGCCAGCCACACGGGAAACTATTCCCGCGCTGAGGTCAACCTGCACTACGCGACCATCCAACGTCTGGACGCGATCAACCTGCGCACCCGGATTTTGGCGTTCAACTTGGTCAAGGCTGTAGCCAAAGACCCGCAGGAGAACTTGCTGTTGCAAAGTGGCGACATCGTCACCGTCTACAAGCCTAGCGACGCGGGTCCCGAAACCGAAAACAGTGTTTCCATCACCGGCGAGGTCGTCGGCGGGCTCCAGCGCTTTGTCTGGCGTCCGGGCTTCACCATCAAAGACATCATTCCCTCTTCACAGTGGCTTGTTGACTACTACAACTATTGGCAGCGTCCCAGTGGCAATAGCCTGAAGAACGACATCAATTGGAACTACGCGCAGGTCATTCGCCGCACGCCCGCTACGCTCAAGAGTAGCGCTATCACCTTCAATCTGGGTCAAGCGGTCATGAGTGGTCAACCCGAGCACAACCTGGCCTTGGAACCAGGTGACCAGATCAGTCTCTTCACCACAGCACAACTGGCACTTCCGCTGGCGCAGCGCATTCGCATGGTCACGCTGTCAGGGGAGGTGGCGGTGCCCGGCGTTTACCAAGCGGCTGCCGGTGAAACCCTACCCCAACTGATCCGGCGCATTGGCGGCTTGACACCCCAGGCCTATGTGTTTGGCACCGAGTTCAACCGCGAATCGGTGCGCGCCCTTCAGCAAGCAAACCTTGACACCCTGACCCGTCGGCTAGAGGCCCAGGCCCAGGCCCAGGCCCAGGTCAGCAGTGTTATCGCCAACCGGGGGGGCGACGCGACCCAGACCCAACTGCTGCAACAGCAGGCCCAGCTCAAAAGCCAAATCGAACGGCTCAAATCTCTCAAAAGCAACGGGCGCATGGCGCTTGAGCTTGACCCACAAGGCCGAACCCTGGCGACCCTGCCCGCCCTGCCGCTTGAGGATGGCGACCGCATCCTTATCCCCTCCGTGCCGAGCTTTGTGTCGGCGTTTGGCTCCGTCAACAACGAAAACGTATTCATCTACAAGCCCGGCAAGACCGTGGCTGACGTCCTCAAGTCCGCCGGCCTGATGGAAGAGGCCGAACCCGACCAGGCCTTTGTGCTGCGCGCCGATGGCAGCATCATTGCGCGGCGCGACCGCGG
>Ga0105055_10002540_pt1 | contig 28271 bp, 28 predicted proteins | sample BON03_FD_78090 | JGI IMG/M metagenome (GOLD analysis project Ga0105055, IMG submission 78090) | Freshwater microbial communities from Lake Bonney liftoff mats and glacier meltwater in Antarctica - BON-03 | ecosystem: Environmental > Aquatic > Freshwater > Ice > Glacier meltwater | place: Lake... | reverse complement strand
CTTAATAAATTTACTGCTTTTTATATTGCAATGATTACAAAATTGCAGTCCGCAGGTATAAAGGTTATTGTTTGTACGCCTGCTGTGATTGGAGAGCGTATTGATTTTAGCAATTCTCTGGATGGCGATTTGAATCAATATAGTAACACAATTCGTGAGCTTGCCGCAAAGTATAACTGTGGTCTTATTGACCTTAGAAAGGCATTTTTGGATTATAATTTGAATAATAATCCGGAAAATAAGGAATCCGGTATTTTGACCACAGACAGGGTGCATTTGAATCCTGCCGGTAATAAGCTTGTTGCAGACCTGATGCTAAAAGCATTATCCGAAAAATAAAAAAAGACTCCTCATTTAATTGTGGAGCCTTTTTTAAGGTTTTTTATCTTCTTTTATTTCCGAAGCGCCTTCTCGGACTTCCGCTTGTTGCACCTCTTCCTGAATCAGGGACAGGTTTTTTGCCTGAACTGCCTTTCTTTTTGGTCGATTGACTAAAAATATGTGAAGCGGCACGCATGTGATAGGGTTGATCTTCGGTTACGGGAATTTCCCTGCCGATCAATTTCTGAATATCTTTCAGGTATTCCATTTCCTCTTCATCGCAAAAGGAAAGTGCTATTCCGCTCGATCCTGCACGGCCGGTACGGCCGATGCGATGCACATAAGTTTCGGGAACATTCGGTAATTCATAATTGATCACATGTGAAAGCTCATCGATATCAATACCTCTGGCCGCAATATCTGTTGCTATTAAGGCTTTGATTTGTCCGTTTTTGAAATTGGATAATGCCTTTTGACGGGCATTTTGCGACTTATTCCCATGAATTGCCTCTGTCTTTATTCCAGCTTTGACCAGATCCTTGGTGATTTTGTCTGCACCATGTTTGGTACAGGTAAAGATCAATGCAGATTTGATGGTTTTATCGTTGAGCAAGTGGATTAGCAATTTTTTCTTATCGCCTTTTTCTACAAAAAAGAGAGATTGATCGATCGTATCGGCAGTAGTTGAAGGTGGTGTAACTTCAACTTTTGCAGGATCTACCAGTATCGTATTGGCCAGTTTTTGAATTTCAGGCGGCATAGTTGCCGAGAAAAACAAGGTTTGACGTTTTTGCGGGATCTTGGTGATGATCTTTTTTACATCGTGGATAAATCCCATATCCAGCATTCTGTCTGCTTCATCAAGTACAAATATTTTCAGGTAATGTAAATGAACAAATTTCTGATTGATCAAATCCAGTAATCTTCCTGGAGTTGCTATAAGTATGTCTACTCCTGATTTTAATGCAGATACCTGAGAACCTTGGGAAACTCCTCCAAAGATGACGGTATGTTTCATGCCTGTATAGCGGCCATAAGCTGCAAAGCTCTCGCCGATTTGAATAGCAAGTTCACGGGTAGGGGTCAAAATTAAGCATTTGATTGCTCTGGGACCTTTGTCATATATTTTACCGCCTTCCAGAATCTGGATAATAGGAATTGCGAAGGCAGCAGTTTTACCTGTACCTGTTTGCGCACATCCCAAAAGATCTTTGCGTTCTAAAATGATTGGTATGGATTGTTCCTGAATAGGAGTAGGGGCAGTATAACCTTCTGTTTTTAAAGCCTTTAATATAGGCTCAATAATATTTAATTCTTCGAATAACATGTAATGATTTTACATTGCTGTTAAAAATGCCAGCAAATTTATATTGCCGCAAAGGTACGGGTTTAAAATGGTAATGTACCCCTAATGAATATTCATGTCTGTCAGGACCGATATGAATCCAGTGCCTTCAAGATAATTGTACAGGCCAACTTAATCTCTTCTTCGGATATGATCAATGGTGGGGCAATGCGCATAGCTGTATCGCAATGTAAAAACCAGTCGATGATAATGCCCTTATCCGAACAATAATTACTTACATATTCTACCTGACTGAAATTACTTAGTTGTATGCTCAGCATTAATCCTATACCTCGTATTTCTTTAATTTCAGGATGCTGCAAGTATTTTCTAAATAATGATTCTTTAATTGAAACATCCTTGAAAAGGCTTTCCTCCAATATCACTTCCAGATTTGCAAGTCCGGCGGCGCAGCTTACCGGATGGCCTCCAAATGTGGTAATATGTCCTAGGATCGGGTTTTCTCTAAGCACTGACATGATCTCATTACCGGAAATAAATGCGCCGATGGGCATACCCCCACCCATTCCTTTGGCTAGTAAGAGGATATCAGGTTTGATATTATAATGCTCAAAACCAAATAGTTTACCCGTACGGCCAAAACCTGTCTGTATTTCATCCAGAATAAGTAGGGTGCCGGTCTGATTACAGCGTTTCCGCAAAGCCTGCATATAGTCTGTTTCAGGCACCCGAACGCCTGCTTCTCCCTGTATTGTTTCAATGATTATTGCAGCTGTTTCTGAGTTTATATGCTCAAGATCGCGAAGATTATTGAATTCAATAAATCGGATTCCCGGCAAAAGTGGGCGGTAAGCCTGCTTAAAATATTCGTTACCCATCACACTAAGCGCTCCCTGTGTGCTGCCATGGTAGGAATTTCTGCAGGCCAGAATCTCAGATCTGCCGGTAAAGCGCTTCGCTAGTTTCATCGCACCTTCTGTAGCTTCGGCACCAGAATTTACAAAATAGACAGAGCTAAGGGAATCAGGTAGAATTGAGGATAATTTTTCTGCGAATTTAACCTGTGGTGATTGAATGTACTCTCCATAAACGGTGAGGTGAAGGTATTTATCAGCCTGGTCCTTAATCGCCTGTACTACTCTGGGATGACGATGGCCAATATTACTAACAGCAAAACCGGAAACCAGATCCATATAGCTTTTTCCGGAATGCTCATAAAGATACATGCCTTCGGCTCTGTCAATTTCAAGTAAACGAGGAAATGGAGATGTTTGAGCTGTATTTAAGAGGAAGAGATGACGCGGGCTAAGCATATACAAAAATACGTAAATAAAATGCAGGCATTTGGATGAATGCCCGCAAAATTAATTTGTTCAGATTTTAAAAAGGATCTATTGTTCTCTTCTACGATGATTTAACTGCTTGATCAGATGTTCTCTGAATTCCCGCTCAGCTTGGTATAATAGCAATACCTTTTCAGCAGGTATGGCCTTTAAATAGATTTTTTTATACTTTTTTTTCAAGTCCAGCATTTTGCTTTCATAAGTTAAATCGGCATTGATCTTGTCATTTGGGGCGATATCTGTTTTCTGCCTGTCTTCCCTTCTTTTCTTCATCAACTCCATCAGCTCTTTTTGATAATTATTATATACCGGCCAGAATTTTTGGGCTTCTTCAGAAGTCAGATCGAGTTTTTTTGTAATAAAGGCAACCTTAATTGCCTCGATTCGTTCATAATGCTCACGACGATCCTGAGCAATTAATACTGTGTTCATTGTCAGACACATTATCATACCCAAAACCCCTTTCTTTACTAATCCTTTCATAATGTTGTACTGTTAATATACTGTTCAATATCTTCTTCCGAAACGTCAGTTGATACCTGCAACAGACCATCCTCACTACTATTTTCTATAATGTATTGGTTGTCACTCACCGTGCTATGTACCTGCAGGTAATTGATAATATCCTGATCAGGAACTTTTGATAACTGTTGATTGAAAACGTAGATTGATGAATTAAAATAAATGGATATCCCGATAACGAATACAATGCTTACAGCTGCAGAATACCGGATCCACGAAGGAAACAGATTTTTCTGCCTTGCGGGAGCAATTTTCTCATCAATTCTTAAATTGATACGCTCAGTGAGGCTGGTAAAATAGGAATCTGGTAGTTTAAAACCTTCGCCTGGAGCTAGATCCTGAATAGTCTGTATGGCTAAACGATCTTCAATTCTTCCTGCTAAGTGGTTAAAGTAGTTTTCAGGCAAATTAAACTCATCGTCATCCTCAAATCGAAGGCTTTCGAGTTTGGTCATTGTATTCAAGCTTTCATTCAAAGATTCAAAATAATCGGACGGCACAACAAAGGGGTTCGCTCTGCTAATTTTAGCAAGAGTTGGAGCCTCTTTTAACCAATCCTTATCTGAATTCTCTGTTTTCATATTCCTTTGATACAATGGGGATAGAAAGGTTTAATCTGAATGTATTAATATCTGTTCAATTTTTTTAACTGCAATATGAAAAGATGCCTTTAATGCACCGACACTCGTGCCAATAATTTCAGAAATCTCTTCGTATTTCAAATCATCAAAATATTTCATGTTAAACACCAGCCTTTGTTTTTCGGGTAGCGTCAATATAGCTTTTTGAAGCTTCATCTGTGCTTTATCACCATCAAAATAGGGACTATCAGCGAGCGTTTCAGCCAGAGCAAGTCCGTTCGAATCATCTAAAGATTCACTGTTCCTCAATTTTTTTCGATTCAGAAAGGTGATACTCTCATTTGTGGCTATGCGATAGAGCCAGGTATATAATTGTGAATCACTTCTGAAGTTTGTGAGGTTCTTCCAGACCTTAATGAATACATCCTGCACTAAATCATCTGCATCGTCATGATCTATGACCAACCTTCGGATATGCCAGTAAATTTTCTGCTGATATTTATTTAGCAGCAGATTGAATCCTTCGTGGCGAGTACTTTCCTTGGAAAACTTGTCTAATATCTCGGAATCTTCTACCTGCATATTCTTGTTTTGGCTTTAGATTCCGGAATATTGGGGAATTATTTGCGTTTGATTACCCTGTTTACCGCATTGATTATATCCTCGGTATCTAAACCGTATTTTTTCATCAGTTGATCAGGAGTACCACTTTCTCCGAAACTATCATTAACTGCAACGTATTCCTGCGGAACAGGATTGTTTCTGGTTAATACCTGTGCAATGCTGTCACCTAAACCACCGTAGCGGTTATGCTCTTCTGCAGTAACTACACATCCGGTCTTAGCAACTGATTTTAAGACAGCTGCTTCATCCAAAGGTTTAATGGTATGAATATTAATTATTTCAGCACTGATTCCTGCTTCTGCCAGTTTTTCACCGGCCTCAATTGCTTTCCAAACCAAATGGCCGGTTGCAAAAATACTAACATCAGTTCCCTCATTAACCATCCATGCTTTGCCGATCTCAAATTTTTGATCAGGATCTGTAAAAACAGGTACTGCAGGTCTGCCAAATCTTAAATAAACAGGGCCATGATGATCAGCGATAGCAATAGTTGCAGCTTTTGTCTGGTTATAATCGCAAGGATTGATTACCACCATTCCGGGAAGCATTTTCATCATGCCGATATCCTCCAGTATCTGATGGGTTGCACCATCTTCTCCAAGGGTCAGTCCGGCATGAGAAGCACAAATTTTTACATTCTTGTCTGAATAGGCAATAGACTGTCTGATCTGATCGTACACACGACCGGTTGAAAAGTTAGCAAAAGTGCCGGTATAAGGAATTTTACCTCCGATAGTTAAACCTGCTGCGATTCCCATCATATTTGCTTCTGCAATTCCGATCTGAAAAAAGCGCTCAGGAAATTCCTTGATAAATGCATCCATTTTTAATGAACCAATCAAATCGGCACATAAGGCGACTACTTTATCGTTCTTTTTTCCTACTTCCAGTAAACCTGCTCCAAAACCTGAGCGAGTATCTTTTTTCTCGGTGTATGTGTATTTCTTCATATGACAAAGCAAAGGGCCTGAAATTTACCAGGCAAAATTAATTTAAATGTGTTTTTGAATGCGGATTAAACTAACAGAAATCCTTAATAATCGCCTAGAGTTTCTTCCAACTGACCCAGTGCAAGCGCTAGCTGTTCATCGTTTGGAGCAGAACCATGCCATTTATGAGTATGCATCATGAAGTCTACACCATTACCCATCATGGTCTGCATCAGGATCATAATTGGCTTTCCTTTAAATGTTTTGCTGATCGCGAGATCAAGCACACGTATCACATCGGTCATATCATTTCCGCTCATTTCAAGTACTTCCCATCCGAAAGATTCCCATTTAGCTCTTAAATTTCCCAAGGATAATATGGCATCGGTTGGCCCGTCAATTTGCTGACCGTTAACATCAATGGTTGATATCAGGTTGTCAATTTTATTATGGCTGGCATACATTGCTGCTTCCCATGTTTGGCCTTCCTGAAGTTCTCCATCACCATGCAATGAAAACACAAGTCGGTTATCACTATTTAACTTTTTAGCAATAGCGGCACCTATGGCTACCGACATACCCTGACCTAAAGAGCCTGATGCAACCCGAATTCCCGGTAAATTTTCGTGGGTTGTGGGATGCCCCTGAAGCCTGGTATTAATCTTTCTGAAAGTGGCGAGTTCAGTTACCTCAAAATATCCGGAACGAGCCAGAACACTGTACCAAACCGGTGAAATATGTCCGTTGGAAAGGAAGAAAAGATCTTCATTCTTTCCATCCATCTCAAATTTGGTATTGTGTTTTAAGGTATGAAAGTAGAGGGCTACTAAATAATCAGTACAGCCAAGTGAGCCACCCGGATGTCCGGATTGGCAGGCATGTACCATTCTTAGAATATCACGTCGAACCTGTGAGGCAATTTTTGTTAATTTATCAATATCTGGAGTCATAGTTAATGATTAATGGCCTTGCGAAAATAGCCATGTTCTTTGAAAGAGAAGGTTTTATTTGAAATTATTTGATTTTGATAATTATAGTTCAATTGTATAAACCGGATTTATCTGATAGCATCCAATACCTGCCCGGAAGAGTTTTTTGTATCAACTTTATCAATGATCTTACGAATCAGGCCGTTCTTATCAATGATGAATGTTTTTCTTGCAATCCCCATGTATTTTTTGCCATACATATTTTTTTCAACCCAAACCCCATAAGCTTCAACGATCTCCTTATCTGTGTCAGCGATTAGAGGGAATGGCAAACTGTACTTAGTGATAAATTTTTGATGCGACTTCTCATCGTCAGTGCTTACACCTAAAACCTCAAAGCCTTCTTGTAGCAGGGATTGATAATTGTCCCTGAAACTGCATGCTTCTGCGGTACAACCCGGAGTATCATCCTTCGGATAGAAATATAAGATCACATCTTTTCCTGAAAAATCACTAAGGCTTATGTTTTTACCATTTTGGTCTTTTGCCTTGAATTCAGGAGCTTTTTGCCCCTCGATAAGTTCAATCATTTTTTGCTGAGATTTATGAGCTTAAAATTAATAAAATAAATAATCTGAAATGAATAATTCTGTTTATCGGTAGAAAACAGCTCTATATGTTGTAAGATTATCTTTATTGTCGCTTACAGTCAATACAAAATCGTTTTTACCTTTTGCAGTTAATTCGTCAAAATGATGCCATAAAGTACCTGATTTAGGTTCGTATTCCATAAGTACCCATTGTCCGTTGATCATTGCATTGAAGGTTTTTATACCCGAAAGATTATCAGAAATCCGGAACAGGATTCTTGAGATATTGACCATAGATGCTCCATTGCTAATGTTTACTGGTACAATCCTGGGTGCCAGGGTATCGGTCAGGATGTAAAAGCTGCCGAAATTGAGAATCTCTGTTTTTACATAACCATTCTCATAACTACCTCCCTGAGTTTTTTTGAGGCTGTTTACAATCAGAGCTTTACTTTGTAATTCTAGGGGTAGATTATCATCGGCTTTTATCGCCAGACTAATCGGGCCGTTTAAGGGTGTTAAGCGGTTATGGACATGATGAACCATAGAATAGGCGCCCGGAGGCTTGGCAGCATTTTTATAAACAAAATTAAGATCGCTATAAAGCGTATTTATTGGAATGTTAAGTTTCAACCCGGCAGTATCTATACTGTTAACCTGATTGAATTTAAATCTTTTTCCATCAATTTCTTTTGAGGTTTTCGTGGCTGCCGGATTGAATTTTATTTTGAAGTTGAGTACACTCTCGTTACCTGCAATATCTTTTAATATATACTTGGCATTACGGATATTCTGGTCAGAAAAATTCAGAATGCCGTTATTCAACACATTTTTGTAGATTTTTAATGGGTTGCCCGGTTCAAGAAAACTTTTCTGTATTCTTCTACCCGTGGCGATCATTGTCGGATAATCAATATGGGAATTCATTCCCCTGTAATTATCAAATGATAATTTTTCAAAGGCAGAGGAGTAGATTGTTTGATTATCAACCTGAAGTTCAATTGAATATGGTCCATTATTATTTTCAGAAGCTGAGTTCTTGTCGGAACAGGCAATTCCCAAGCTGAATTCACCACTGGTAGTGACAAAAGTTTGTGGATTAAGCCTATAAATCCCAGCGGTACCGATTACCGGATATAACTGTTTTTTGGTATGCTCACTGAAGGGTTCACCGTTTAAATGATAGAGATATAGGCCGGTAATTGTTGGTTTAACCTGATCGGGAATTCTGATCCCGAAAAGCTGAGGATTGATTGGTTCTTCCGTTTTTGTATCCCTGATCTCAAAATGAAGGTGTGGGCCACCGGAACTGCCGGTATTTCCTGACCATGCAATTATTTCTCCTTTTTTTACAGGGATTTCAACAGATAGTAATGGAAAATCGACATCGAACTTTTGCATCCGGTATTGATAATTTTTCAATATCATTTTGATGCGCTCATTGAAGTTCCTCAAATGCATGTATACAGTGGTATAACCATTTGGATGGCTGATATATAAAGCATTTCCTCCGCCGCCAATCTGAATCCTAATTCTGGATATGTAGCCATCGGCGCTTGAGTAAACCGGATAGCCTTCCCGCTGATTTGTTTTCAGGTCGAGTCCTGAATGAAAATGATTCGATCTAATTTCTCCGAAATTTCCTGATATGATAGGGGGAAGGTTAAGCGGACGAATGAAATAATTTTGTGGGTATTCGGGTAATATTGCCTCCTGACTGTTGGCAAAATTGCCTATTAAGGTCAATATGGATAAAGTAAACCAGAATTTGAGCATGTAATAAAATTACTAGCGGATATAAAAATCGAGTAACTTTTCATCCTCGAGGAAGCCGCAGAGATGATCCCCAATATTGACCTTACCTACCCCTTTCGGGGTTCCGGTAAAGATTAGATCACCCTTTTTCAAAGTGATATATTGTGAAACAAATGCAATAATGTATTCATATGAAAATAGGAGGTCTTTTGTGTTTCCTGTTTGAACGGTATTGTTATTCAGGTCGAGTCTTATACTTAGATTGTTCAAATTCTTAAACGCAGATTTTGGGATAAAATTGCTGACCGGTGCAGAATTGTCGAAAGATTTTGCCAGTTCCCAAGGAAGTCCTTTTTCCTTATGCTTTTGTTGTATATCCCTTGCCGTAAAATCAATGCCCAAGCCGATCTCATCAAAATATGCCCCGGCAAATTTTTGGGCAATATATTTACCTTCCTTTGATATTTTTAGAACAAGTTCTATTTCATGATGTATATCTGTAGAGAATTCAGGATGATAGAATGGTTTATTGTCTTTTAGAACCGCAGTATCAGGTTTCATGAATATAACAGGCACAGCAGGAATAGGGTTATTCAGCTCTTTGGCATGTTCGGCGTAATTACGCCCGATAGCGATGATTTTCATTCAGCGAATATAAACATACTGAATTTAAGATGAGTAATTTGGTACAGATTTTACAACACGGAAATACGTTTGGTAATGATCTCACTACCCACACTGACACGTATGAAATATAGACCACTGCTAATCCTTGAAGATATGCTGAAAGAATTGCTGTGTTCACCGATAGCCTGTCTTTCTGAGAATAGGGTAGCTATTTCATTGCCAAGTACATCCATTATCCGAATAGTTACATTGGAGTCCTTGCTGATTGAATAGGTCATATTAAGGTAATCAGAAATCGGATTTGGATACACCTTCACATTTGCCAAAATTTTATCTCCGGGAAGCGGATTTTTTGGGCCTGACATGATTTTGTTTTGAGCCAGTAATTTTTCTTTGGATGGTTTGAAGGGCGTAAAACTTAATTTGAATTCTGTTTTTGGATCGACAGGTTTATTTAGCCTAGTATCGGTAATCTTGGTTGTAACTTTTGCTTTGGAATTCAGTGAATCTGCGCGAACTGCCTGAGAAAAAGAAAAGTTATACGCATAAGTGTTCAGGGACATTGTTATGCCTAAAACCATGAATATAACTACATTTCTCAGGTAAGAGTTTAACATACGCAACATAGATGAAAGTATAAATATAAGGCATATTAACGTATACCCATACTTACCTTGCCTTTTTTTAACAATTTTTAACTAAAATTCCTTTATATACGTTTATTCGTCTAAAATGTTTGTATAAATTTAAAAAAAAATGACGGAAAATTAGCATTTATTATTTAGCACCGGGAATTTGATTTTATGATGTATTTTTGCCTTCTAAATCTTTTGTAGTGTCAAATCTAAAAAATCTTCATAAGCTATCTGCTGCGGGTTTATTGATCAGTTTGGGTATAATTTACGGGGATATCGGAACCTCTCCCTTATACGTTTTTAAGGCCATTGTTGCCGATAGAATAATTACTGCCGACCTCATATTAGGTGGGCTATCATGCATATTCTGGACACTGACCTTGCAGACTACAATAAAGTATGTGATAATTACGTTACGTGCCGATAACAAGGGTGAGGGAGGGATACTTTCATTATTTTCTCTAGTAAAAAAGAAAGGAAAATGGTTAGTCATTCCAGCTATGATAGGAGGTTCAGCCCTGCTAGCAGATGGGATGATCACTCCTCCAATTACGGTTTCTGCTGCAATAGAGGGGTTAAGGATTTTTTACAGTGATATACCCACTGTTCCGATTGTAATTGTTATCATTTCTTTACTGTTTTTGATACAGCAGTTCGGGACTTTTATTGTTGGAAAGGCATTCGGCCCCATTATGTTCCTCTGGTTCACCATGATGGCGGTTCTAGGTGGTTTTTACCTGATCCAGTTTCCAGAGATCCTTAAAGCTGTAAGTCCTCACTATGCTTTTGCCCTGCTTTCATCAAATCCAAATGCCTTATTTATTTTAGGTGCGGTTTTCCTGTGTACAACAGGTGCTGAGGCTTTGTATTCAGACTTGGGTCATTGTGGCCGTTCGAATATCAGAATTAGCTGGATTTATGTAAAAACTTGTTTGCTACTGAACTATTTTGGACAGGGTGTTTGGTTGTGGCAGCATCAGGGAAGTAGCTTGAGTCCTACTGATAATCCATTTTTCAGTATCATGCCCGAATGGTTCCTTATTGTAGGTATCAGCATTGCGACTGCGGCCGCAATCATTGCAAGCCAGGCCATGATCTCAGGGTCATTCACATTGATCTCTGAGGCTGTGAGACTGAATTTATGGCCTAAGGTAAAAATCAACTATCCAAGTAATCAAAAGGGACAATTATATGTTCCCTCAATTAATGTTTTATTGTGGATTGGCTGTATTGTGGTAGTGCTTATTTTCCGTGAATCCAAGAATATGGAGGGGGCTTACGGACTTGCGATAAACCTTACCTTCCTGATGACCACAATTCTGGTTTCTGTGTATCTAAAACGGAAGAAGTTCCCAAATTACATTATTGTTATTTTTCTCACGGTCTATGGATTAATTGAGATAGGATTTTTAGTGGCTAATATGGCAAAATTCCTCCATGGTGGCTGGTTCACTCTTTTACTGGCTTGTATTTTATTATCTGTAATGTGGGCATGGTCATCAGCAAGAAAGATCAAAAATAGATTCGTTAAATTCGTTGAGGTCGATTCTTATTATCCAATTTTAAAAGAATTGAGTGAGGATGAATCTGTACCTAAATATGCATCTCAACTGGTTTATCTTACCAGTGCTAATTTTAATTCCGAGATTGAATCCAAGATTATGTATTCGATCCTACAGAAGCAGCCTAAGCGTGCGGATGTTTATTGGCTAGTTCACGTTGATGTAACTGATGAACCTTTTACAAGGGATTATAAAGTTGAGTTTCTTATCCCGAATAAACTTATTCGAATCGATTTTAAACTTGGTTTCCGTGTTGAGCAACAAATTAATGTTCTGTTCAGGAAAGTTGTCGAAGAACTGGTAAGAAATAAAGAGGTAGATATCACAAGCAAATATACCTCACTTAATAAGTACAAAATTATTGGTGATTTCAGGTTCGTTGTTTTAGAAAAAGTCTTGTCACGTTCGAATGTGTTAAGCTTTATGGATAAGTTCATTATGGATTATTATTTCATTCTTAAGAAATTTTCACTTTCAGAAGAACGGGGATTTGGCCTTGACATCAGTTTTGTTACCATCGAGCGGGTGCCTCTAATCATATCTACTCAGGACACAAGTGAGCTGACACGACTGGAATTGGATCATGTAGAGGCTTCTTGATGAGTTAACATATTCAAATCTCAAATACAGAACTGAATTTTGAAATTCTCATTTTGGGATTAATAAAATATAAAAAATGGCAATTTTCGAATCGAAAATTGCCATTTTTTATTCCTATCAGTTTGATATTTCGAATAATCTGTAATATTTTCCAAAAATCAATTTAGAGAAGGCCTCAGGATCTTATTTATTCAGATTGCTTTTGTGATAACTGTAGGAGAAATAGATAACCAAACCCAAAGCCAGCCAAATTAGAAACCTAAGCCAGTTAGTATAACCTAGTTCAGTCATTAGGTATAGGCAGCTAAGCATTCCCAGCACAGGTATCAGCGATAAATTTTTTCTGAAAGAAAGTATTGACATTATTATTGCTGCCACAATGAACAGGAAATAGGGTAGTTTATCCTTGTAGACATGCCAGTCTCCATTATACTCAAACAATGAGAGAATTGGTTCGCTCAAACTTATAAAAATAATAATCAGTAAGGCAGGTACAATATATTTTGAGTTGACATATGGGATTCGGAATCGTTTACGGTTCGAATCATTTATTTCTTCTTTGGGTAGTAGCAGAACTCCGGCACATACCAGTACAAAAGCAAACAAGGTGCCGATGCTGGTTAGATCAGTTACCTCAGTTAGATTCATGAATAAAGCCGGTATTGACACTACCAGACCTGTAATCAATGTGGCAAACCAGGGGGTCTTGTATTTAGGATGAATGCTTGAAAACTTCTTGGGTAATAATCCATCCCGGCTCATACTCATCCAGATTCGTGGCTGACCCATCTGGAAAATCAGTAATACACTTGCCGTTGCAATTACCGCACTTATAGATATAATATAGCTGATATTGTCCAGACCAATATTTTTAAATACAAATGCCAGCGGATCTTCTACCTGAAGTTCTTTATAGCTTACCATTCCGGTTAATACTAATGCAACAAGGATGTATAGAACTGTACATATAATTAATGAGTAGATCATACCTTTTGGCAAATCACGTTGTGGATTTTTGCATTCTTCGGCTGTAGTAGAGATTGCATCAAAGCCAATATATGCAAAGAACACCCCTGAAACACCTTTCATCATGCCTTCAAAACCGTTAGGCAGAAATGGATCCCAGTTTGCCGGTTGCACATAGAAAAATCCGAGTAAAATAACACCGATTACAACACTGATTTTGAGGAAAACCATTGCATTGGTTGCTCTTTTTGTCTCCCGAATCCCAATATAAACCAGGTAAGTGATCAGAAAAACAATGCCCAGTGCAGGAATATCTGCAATGAATTTTAAATTACCCGATCCCGGTGCCGATGCCCATGCCCTAGCTGCATACTGAACTTTGGCACTAATACCGCTCAGGTCAGTGCCGGCTGCAAGCACTTCCTGATACGCCCTGGAGGCAGAAAGATAATCCATCGTCAGGTAAGCTGGTATATGGATATTGAAACCCTCTAGTAAATTGGTGAAATATTCGCTCCATGATATCGCAACTGCAATATTGCCGATTGCGTACTCCATGAGTAAATCCCATCCGATTATCCAGGCAATAAGTTCTCCGAAGGAAGCATAGGCATAGGTATATGCACTTCCTGCTACAGGGATTCTCGATGCAAACTCTGCATAACATAATGCAGAAAATCCGCAGGTAATGGCTGTGATAACAAAGAGAATACTAACCCCAGGCCCTCCATTGAAGGCAGCATTACCAATTGTTGAAAATATACCTGCTCCAATTACCGCAGCAATACCCATCAGGGTCAGGTCTTTTACAGTAAGAACTCTTCTTAATTGCTGATCTTCGATTTCGGCATCCGAAAATCCGGCTTGGCGGTCTTTCATGATCAGCTCAATAGATTTCTTTCTGAAAAGGTTTCTTGACATATTATCGTTCAATTAGATTGCTTTATAATCAAACATAAAAATTATTTAGTTTTGAATTCGCATTCAAGCTAAATAATGAAAAAAAGCCTTTTCGAAATCCTTTATGCTCAGCGTTACTTTCTGATCCCATTTTTAGTATTGATGCTGATTGGTTTTATTTTGATGTTGCTTAATTCTAAAGCCGAACTGTTTTTATGGGTAAACAAGCATCACAGTATTTTTTTTGATGAGTTTTTTAAGCTAAATACCTTGCTTGGAGATGGAATAATGACAGTTATAGTTGTTTTGGTTTTACTGTTCTTTAAATTTCGATATGCGGTACTTTCCGCCATTTCATTTGCATATAGTTCTCTGTCAATCCAGATGCTCAAATATTTTTTCAAAGCCCCTAGGCCTGTCAAATATTTCGAAGATAGTTTACCTATTCGAACGATTACTGACTATCCGATCCATGAGTGGAACAGTTTCCCCTCCGGGCACTCGGCAGCAGCATTTACACTTGCGGTGGTTTTAAGTTATTTGCTTCCTCACAGACAGCGCAACTGGATAATTATACCCCTTGCTGCACTAACTGCATTTTCGAGGGTTTATCTTGCGCAGCATTTTATGGAAGATATAATTGCTGGGGCGATTATTGCTGTATTTATGACATTCCAGCTCATCTGGTGGCTGGAAAATACCAAATGGTATCATTCAGCAAAATTAGATGGGAGGTTGTTTGGAAAAGCTTTATCTGAGAACTAAGGGACTACTCTTATTTTTTATTAGTGTGGCCCTACTTCTGCAGAATCTGGATAAACCCATGATTTATATTCTTGATGAAGCCAAAAATGCTGAGTGTGCCCGCGAGATGTTGGTATCGGACGATTTTATTATGCCCTACTTTAACGGGCAGTTAAGAACCGATAAACCACCTCTTCATTACTTTTTTATGGTATGGTCATATAAGATATTTGGAGTATCGGCATTCAGTGCCAGGTTTTTTTCGGCCGTGTTTGGAGCTTTAACAATCCTGATCAGTTTTCTGTTCTGCAGGAAATATCTAGGAGAAAAAGCAGCCTGGCTGACTGCAATGGTTTTACTTTCCTCTCTGCATTTTAATTTTCAGATGCGGATGTCAGTGCCTGATCCTTATCTGATATTCTTTATGACTGCCAGTTTTATGTGCTTTTATACCTTTCTGAATGAAAAGGAGAAGTTCTGGCTAATGCTGATGTATTTTTGCTTTGGACTTGGCTTATTGACCAAAGGACCGATTGCAATTGCACTGCCTGGTTTGATCATGCTGGTCTTCCTTATCTTGACTAAAAGATTTAACTGGTCAATGATCCGTGCTTTTCAAATTCCAGCTGGGATAATTATAGTTCTGATTATTTCATTGCCCTGGTATTGGCTGAATTATCAGGCAAGCGATGGACTCTGGACTAAAGGCTTCTTTTTTAAGCATAATTTGCAGAGATTTTCTGACACCATGGAAGGGCATGGAGGCTTTTTCCTTCTACCTCTAATTATGGTGATTGCAGGTTTACTTCCTTTAGGCATTTTTTGTATTCAAGCGATGTTCTTAGCCTGGAAAAGGCGTGCGAATGAAGCTTTATTTTATTGCCTGTGCATTGTTCTTGGGATCATTATATTTTTCTCTTTTTCACAGACCAAGCTCCCAAATTATACAACTCCGGCATACCCCTTTATTGCGATTCTCATTGGATTTTTATTGTCGGAATTGCAAGGATTGAATGTTTCATTGAATAAAGTGAAATGGGCTTATGGGTTTTATACGATACTTGCGTTTCTTATCCCGGTAGCGGTTTATGTCGGACTTATGTCAGATAATAATGTTCAGGTTGCAGCAGACGTCTGGATCTGGTTTATCCCCATTCCGGCAGGATCGCTGATTGGCTGGTATTTTATCCGGAAGAATGAAATCAGCAAATTTATATTCAGCATGACCCTTTCCTTTATACTGAGTAATTTTCTTTTTTTTGCGAAAGCTTATCCACAGGTTTATGGAATCAATCCGGTGGCAGGCTCTTTAGAACTGCTTAAAAATCAGCCTGATTTAGTCTATTATAAAATGATGAATCCGGCATATATATTTAATATGCAACGATTGGTGCCTGCAATTCAAAGCCAAGATAGCCTTTCATTGTATCTCAAGACTCATCCTAATGCCAAGGTGATTTCACGAAAGCAATTCGAAAAGGAAATACAGGCTGCAGGAGATATGGTTTCTGTTTTTGAACAGAAAGACACTTTCGAAAACCCAATAACTGTAATTTACAGGTCAGCGCCTTGAGGCTTTTTTAACAGAATTCTTAAAATAGTCAAGCCTATTGCTAGCAGTACAATTATGATGAGCAAAATTAGATATTTTGAATTATCAGGGCTATCGGAATTAAGATTATGGCTGGTATATTGGTCTGATCTGCTTATATTTTCGTTCACCTCGATTGAATTAAAGAACTTTTCTCGCTCTGGAATAGCGTACTCCTTATGAATATTCTGGTAAAGAAATTCAAAAGTATAGGTTGCACCATTGGTATGCAATATTCTGAAATCCCTGTAGAGAACCCCTCCGCCGGTATCAATCTTTAGTGTAAAATCTTTAACTTTTAATTCGCCGATAAGATTATCCTTTTCATCTGTAATAAGCGCAGCTGATGATGATTGCTCGACACTTTTGAGGTAATTGTCATAATAGTTTTTCAGATGATTATCCTTTTCAATATCTGGTGTTATTTGGGGATTGTCAGGGACTTTGAATATTAAAATTGTTCCAAACGAGGTTCTGGCCACCAGGCTAAATTGATTAATAGTTTCTGTTTTGGTAAATCCTTTTGGTAGCCCAACAGAAACGGCACTATCAATTCTAAAAGTATCCCAGGTTTGTGCCAAGGATAAGAAAGGAATTAAATATAAAGCGAGCAATATGATTAATTTTTTCATACTGAAAGGAATACAAAAAGTATGCTAATCTTTTATTGCCAGCAATTCTTACCTAAAAGCAGAAGTCCGGAACGATAAATTATTCCAGTTTTTCCGACTCTTTCTGAACAAATTCTGCCAGCTCTTTTACATAAGAGGCTTTAAAGTTGAATTCTATTCCTGCTGTCTCGTAGATTTCCTTAATTGTTTTAGTATAGCCAAGCTTTAATGCTTCCAGGTAGTTTAAAAGACCTTTTTCAGGATTATTTTTATAGTTTTTCCAAACTGCAATTGCTCCTAATTGAGCAATTCCGTATTCAATATAGTAGAATGGAACTTCAAAAATATGAAGTTGTTTTTGCCAAAGGTTTTCTAGGGCATACTGATGCTCAGACCAGTCGGTGAAATTGTTTCCAAATGGTTCAAATATTTTTGTCCATGCCTTTGCTCTTTCTTCACTGGTATGATCAGGATTGGTATAAATCCAATGCTGAAACTGATCTACGACGGCAACCCATGGCAGAGTTTTTAGGACATCTTTTAACTGGTCTTTCTTTGCTCTAATGAGATCTTCAGAGTGGTCAAAAAATTTATCCCAATGATCCATAGAAATCAGTTCCATACTCATGGAAGCAAGTTCAGCCACTTCTGATGGAAGATGTTTGAAATCATTTAATTCAAGACCGGAAGAAATAAAAGTATGAACCGCATGTCCGCCTTCATGAACCATTGTAGTCAGGTCACGGAATGTCCCGGCAGAATTCATGAATATAAAAGGGGCACCACTTTCTGCAAGGGGATAATTATAACCGCCCGGAGCTTTGCCTTTACGACTGTCTACATCGAAAAAGCCATTTGCCTTCATTATTTCAAGCCTCTCACCAATGTATGGACTTAGTTCCCGGAAACATTTAATAGACTTTTCAATTAATTCTTCTCCATTATTGAAAGGCTTTAAGGCCGGCTTTCCGGAAATATCGACATCCATATCCCATGGCTTTAATTCATTTAAAGCCAATGCATTAAGTCGCTTATCAGCTTGCACCTTTAAAAGAGGTACGATTTCCATTTGGATGGCTTTATGGAAGTCAAAACAGTCGGTAGGGGTGTAATCAAAACGACCAAGTGCCTGAAACATATAATCCCTGAAGTTTTCAAAACCTGCATTTAATGCAACTTGATGACGAAGTTTAAGTAAAGTATTGAATAAGTTATCCAGTTTTTCCTTGTCTTCTAATCTTCTGGCAGTGATGGCTTCCCATGCTTCTTGTCTTACCTTGCGGTTGGTATCTTTTAGGAAAACTGATGCTTGTTCAAGAGTATATTCCTGTCCACCCAATTTCACCGACATAGAACCGGTAATTCCCTGATATTTTTGTTGTTCGACTTGTATCTGGGTCATTAAGGGGATGTTTTCTTCCCGAAAGAGTTCGAGTGCCTTTTTAATGCCACGTACATAGACAAAGTACTTCGCCTCATCCAATTGTTCAGAAAAGGGACACTGAATGAATTTTTTATTTAGTTCATTGCTGAGCGGTGCGATTTTCGGTTCGATTTCTGTCGCGAAAAATTGAAAGTCACTCAATAATTTTTCATCTGTGGTATCGCAGGTCATCCGAATATATCTCCAGGCAAAGTCCTCTTCCAGAGCAGCTTCAATTTCACTTCTGTCGCGGAGCCATTGCTCTAGCTCTGAAACTGAATTTAAAGGTCTGCTATTTAGTTCATTAAATATTGGTTCAAGATTTTCCCATTGCATATTTAGTTCTGCAGGGATATAGGTTCTTTGTTTTTTTGAGATTTTAAGATCTTTCATATTATAATTGATTTCTCAGATAAGCATCCAATAAAAAAAATACCGCAAAAACCACCGAAGCGATTCCGTTTGTGGTGAAAAAAGCTCGGTCTACTTTCGACAGGTCATCTGGTTTTACCAGTTGATGCTGGTAGACAAGCAGGACGATAAAAAACAGAATTCCGGCAAGGTAAAACCAGGATAGGTCTGTAAACAGATAGGGCAGGCTCACAAATACAACGGCCAGAAAATGCAAAATTGAGGACACTTTTAAAGCATTTTTCCTTCCTAGCCAAGCTGGTATGGAGTTCAGTTTATTTTGCCTGTCGAATTCTTCATCCTGAAGGGCATAAATAATATCAAACCCACTTACCCAGCATAAAACGGCAAGTGAAAAGTAAATTGGTAGCATGGCAAACTCACCGGTAACAACTAAATAGGCTCCGATTGGTGCAAGTGCAAGTCCGAGGCCTAAGATAAGGTGGCAGAGCGGAGTAAATCTTTTGGTAAAACTATAGCCCAATACAACTGCAAGTGCAATGGGAGAGAGGTAAAAACAGAGTTTGTTTATCAGTAAGGTGCATAGGATAAATAATATGCTGTTAGCAATAGTAAAGAGCAATGCTCCTTTGGAACTGATGCGACCTGAAGGGATATCCCTGACTGCGGTTCTGAGGTTTTGGGCATCGATATCCCGGTCAAGGTAGCGATTGAATGCCATGGCTGCATTGCGTGCAAAAACCATGCAGAGTAGCATCAGAAATAGTTTCAGCCAGTTAAACTCATGCGTTGTTGTAGTTACAGCAAGAAAAAAGCCGATAATAGCAAATGGCATCGCAAAAACAGTATGGGCAAATAATACAAGGGAAAAATATTTGTTCATTTGAAATTCTGTTTTTTTAAATCCCGGGCGCTGAAAGTAAAATTTCAGAATTCTTTGTTTCTATAAACAAAGAATTATCGGGTAAATTTCTTATTCAGGTCATTAATGAAATTCAGTAAGTCATCACGACCTACTTGAGTTTCTGCCGATGTAATATATTGCTCTGGCACCTCTTCAAAGATCTCCAAGAGGGCTTTTCTAAATTTTGCTACGCTTTGATCGGTCTTTACATGCGATTGTTTATCAGCCTTAGTAAAAATTAACTGGAAGGGAAGACCGTTTTCACCAAGCCAGGTGCAGAATTCAATATCGATCTTTTGAGGATCCAGTCTGCTGTCAATCAGTACAAAAACGCATTGTAAATTTTCGCGGTTTCGGAGATAGAAACTGATGAATTTTGACCATTCTCCTCGGTTACTTTTGGAAGTTCGCGCATAGCCATATCCGGGAAGGTCAACCAGCTGCCAGGTTTCATTGATCAGGAAATGATTAATTAATTGCGTTTTACCTGGTGTTTGGGAGGTCTTGGCAAGTCCTTTTCGCTGTACAAGCATATTGATCAAGGAAGATTTACCTACGTTTGAACGACCAATAAAGGCATATTCAGGTAACTCAGGAGCCGGTAATTTATCAGTTCTGGTATTACTGCATTGGAATTCTGCGCTTTTAATGATCATTCGCCAAAGGTAGGACATTGCCGGCAATGTTTAAAACCCCTGATTTTAATTCAATCTGCAAAGCGTCATATTTTCTATGTTGTAAATAAATTTTCTACATCGGTCAAGTATTGGCTACAATCACAGTACTTAATTCCATTATCTTTGCGCTATATGTCAAAAACAGTTAGGCCTTACCAGGATTCAGATGCTACCAAAAAGGAGCAGGTAGCAACCATGTTTAATAATATTTCGGGCACCTATGATTTTTTGAACCATTTTCTCTCATTGGGCATTGATATGGTCTGGCGGAAAATGGCAATTAAAGAATTGCTTTCCGATAAACCTTCTCATATTCTGGATGTTGCAACCGGCACAGGCGATTTCGCATTTGAAGCCATAAAAATACTTAAGCCCGTAAAAGTTGTGGGGGTGGATATCTCAAAAGGAATGCTGGAAATTGCTGATCAGAAGATTCTGAAAAGAAAAATGCAGGATGTTTTTGAGGTTCGATTAGGCGACTCAGAAAAGTTGTTATTTGATAATGATACTTTTGATGCAGTAACAGTGGCTTTTGGTGTTCGTAATTTCGAGGATCTTGAAAAGGGGCTTCAGGATATGCTTAGGGTATTAAAACCGGGAGCCAAGGCTGTAATTCTGGAATTTTCAAAACCGAAGGTTTTTCCGGTAAAACAGGCTTACAATTTCTATTTCAAATATATTACTCCAACAATTGGGCGAATTTTTTCAAAAGACAGTAGCGCCTACACCTATCTCCCCGAATCTGTAGCTTCATTCCCTGATGGAGATAGCTTTAATTCCTTAATGCAAAAAGTTGGATTTAAAAATACGAAATACCGTCCGCTGACGTTTGGGATTTGTTCCATTTACACCGGTATCAAATGAAGAAAACTCTCATTCTGTGTATAGTTTTTATTTTTTCAATAAACAGATTATCTGCACAGGAGAGTTGGGGGGGAGGTGTTGATGGTGAACAATTGCATTTTGGTTTTACTTTTCAATATGTAGCCTCCGAGTTTAAAATATTAAGGCTTGCCGAATGGAAAGGCCCTTTTATAGATCCTTTTAACGGACTACCAATGATAAACAGTGAAATGAAAAGCCTTTCTTCACCGGTTAATCCCGGATTTGGATTAGGATTTGTTTCTGATTACCGGCTAGGTGATAACGCTAATCTTCGCTTTACACCTGGAATGGTATTTACCGATAGAATTGTTAATTATGAATATGTTGATCCGGCATTTAACGTACAAAAAATGGTTCAGGCAACTCTGATGGATTTGCCATTGGGAATAAAGCTGAAATCAGACAGAAGGAGAAATTTCAGGGCCTACATGATTGCCGGGGCAAAATATTCTGTCGACATAACCTCAAAAAAGAAAACCGATGACCTTGGATTAAGTCCCGAAGCAAAATACCTGAAAAACAATAAAAATACAGTCTGGTATGAAGCTGGATTTGGTTTTGATCTTTATTTCGAATTTTTCAAAATGTCTCCGGAGATTAAGTTCGCCCAATCATTGAAAAGTGCATTGCGCGATGATGACAGACTTGAAAATCCTTATACATCACCTATCGATAAGTTATTTATCCGTAATTTTCAGTTCAGTCTTTATTTTGAATAAGGATTAAGCCTTGATTTGTAGATTGATATTTACCTTGTCTTTTGCCCCAAATTCCTTAATTTCGGGTTTTTAAATAATTATGTCAAAAATAGCTTTAATAACCGGTGCAACTGCCGGAATTGGTGAAGCCTGTGCTCGCCTCTTTGCCCAACAAAATTATGATCTTATTATTACCGGTCGCCGGACTGAACGTTTAGATGCTTTAGCTAAGGATTTGGTTAATGAATATGGTATACGGGTTAATACCTTGACCATGGATGTTAGGAATAAGGAGGAAGTTGAAAAGCTGGAGACTTTAACTGATGATTGGAAAAAAGTTGATGTGCTGATTAACAATGCTGGTTTATCGCAGGGCATGGATCCTATCAATGCAGGAAGTACTACTGATTGGGAGATAATGATCGATACCAATATCAAAGGATTATTATATGTTACCAAAGTTGTTTCAAACTGGATGATCAAACAACGGAGTGGTCATATTATCAACTTGGGTTCTATTGCCGGAAAAGAAACCTATTTGAATGGGAATGTGTATTGTGCTACCAAACATGCAGTGGATTCACTGAATAAAGCAATGCGAATTGATCTTTTGCCTCATAAGATTAAAGTGACAGGAGTGCATCCCGGTGCTGTGGATACTGAATTTTCGGAAGTTCGTTTTCATGGTGACAAGGAGAGGGCGAAAAAAATATATGAGGGTTATGAGCCCCTGCATGCTCATGATATTGCTGAAACTATTTGGTTTGCAGTTTCACGTCCTGCTCATGTAAATATAAATGATATGATTGTGATGCCAACTGCTCAGGCAAGCACTTCCCATCATCTAAAAGAATAAACGAAAGGCTTGATGTCTGGAATAAATGTAAATTTTACTTCCAACTAATCAGGATTGTGTAGTTTTGCACAAAGCACTAACCATATTAAAATCATTTTCGAAAATGCCTCTGCAACAAAATATTGATCAGGATATTAAATCAGCCATGCTGAGTAAGGATAGTACCCGTCTGCGCGGACTCAGGGCTATTAAAGCAGCATTGCTGGTTGCTAAAACAGAAAAGGGTGTACAGGAAGTACTAACAGAAGATGCTGAAAATAAGGTTTTGCAAAAACTAGCTAAACAACGGAGGGAGTCTGCAGATATTTACCATTCTCAGAATCGACCGGATCTATATCAGATAGAACAGGAAGAACTGCAGGTCATTGAATCCTATCTCCCTAAACAATTAGACAAAGAGGCTATAACGGTTTATATTAAACAAGTAATTGCCCAAACAGGTGCTTCAAGTATGAAAGATATGGGTAAAGTAATGGGAGTTGTGAGTAAGGATCTGGCTGGAAAGGCCGATGGCAAAACTATTTCTGAGGTTGTGAAGGAACTTCTTGGTTAATCATTGGATCAGAAAAGAGTGAATTGATAATTAAGGCTTATTTTCTTTCTATTAAAATAAGTTTTTATATTAATTTAACTTTTAGACTTATACCTTAGCAGGTAAAAAGAAAAATGTACTTAAAGATTCTATGGAGTTCGAGATAAAAGAAGAAAACGGTTTTAAATACATTGAAGAGGGAGAAGGAGAAGTGCTCTTATTGCTTCATGGTTTAATGGGCGCGCTTAGTAACTGGACTGATGTTGTTCAAGAATTTAAAAAGGATTATAGGGTAATTATACCCTTATTGCCACTTTACGATCTTCCATTGCTTACCACAGGTGTAAAAACGCTTGCTAAATTTGTAAATAAGTTTGTTAAATATAAAAAGCTGAAAAATATTACTGTACTGGGTAATTCACTCGGCGGGCATGTAGGCTTAATATATACACTTAATCATCCCGATGAAGTAAAAGCGCTGGTTTTGACAGGCAGTTCGGGTTTATATGAAAATGCTTTCGGAGGGTCATTTCCCAGACGTGAAAGCTATGATTTCATAAAAGAAAAAGTTGAATTTACCTTTTATGACCCGGTTACAGCAACAAAAGAATTGGTGGATGAGGTTTACCAGATAGTTAATGACAGAATTAAGGTGATTAAGATTCTCGCCATGGCCAAATCAGCGATAAGGCATAACATGTCAAAAGATATTTATAAAATCAAAGTCCCGGTTTGCCTTATTTGGGGTAAAAATGATAAAATAACCCCTCCGGATGTAGCTGTTGAGTTTAATCAATTATTGCCTGATTCTGAATTGAACTGGGTCGATCTTTGTGGTCATGCTCCAATGATGGAAAGACCTATTGAATTTAATGCTCATTTAAGAAGGTTTTTAAATCGTATATATTAAAAGGACTTTATGTTTGCACATGTACTCATATCGGATAGTATCCCACCCTTAAAAACTTCTGATACCGTTCAGAAAGTGCATGAGAGGATGGCTGAGTTTCGTGTGAATCATCTCCCGATAGTTAACGAAAAGCAATTCTTAGGACTCGTGTCTGATGAAGACCTGGTTGAAGTACAGGATACAAATGTTCCGGTTGGAAGTTTGAGCCTGTCCATGCATAATCCATTTGTTTATGAGGATCAGCATATTTATGACGTAATTCGATTGTTCTATGAGCAGAAATTAAGTCTTGTACCTGTTCTCGATACACATAAAAATTATAAGGGACTTATTTCCATTAATACTATGATGGAATATGTTGCCACAATCACTTCCGTGAAAGAGCCCGGAGGAATCATTATCCTTGAGATCACGAACAGGAATAATTCACTGTCGCATATTTCGCAGATCGTAGAATCAGACAATGCCCAAATTCTGAGCTCTTACGTTCAATCATTTCCTAATTCTACTAAACTTGAAATTACATTGAAACTTAATCGAACAGATTTATCCTCTATTATAGCTTCTTTTCTTAGATATGATTATCATGTCAAAGCTACCTTTAATGATACCAAATCAGATGATGGTACCTCAGACAGATACGATCAGCTGATGAACTATCTCGATATATAAAATCAAAACATGAAGATTGCAATTTACGGCAGGCAATTCAATAATACTGTATTACCACATGCTCAGCAGGTTTTCGACAGCCTTGCAGAACATTCTGTTGAAGCCTTTGTGTATGATAAATATAATCACTTCATCTCAGGCAAAATATTTTTCCCGAGAAAGTTTCAGATCTTCAGAAATTCTCAGGACCTGATTGACGCCAATGTCGATGTAATGATCAGCTTGGGTGGTGATGGCACACTTCTCGATACAGTAACTTTGATTCGTGATTCTAATATTCCGGTTATTGGAATAAACTTCGGACGTTTGGGTTTTTTGGCGAGTATCAATAAGAGTGATATTTCGAATGCAATGATTAGCATGGTAAACAACGACTTTACATTAGATAAACGTGTTCAGCTTTGTATAGAATCAGAACTGAACTTATTTGGCAATGAAAATTTTGCCTTGAATGATGTTACCATTCATAAACGGGATACCTCTGCCATGATGATTGTACATGCTTATCTAAATGGAGATTTTTTGAATTCCTACTGGGCTGATGGTATTATAGTAGCTACCCCAACCGGCTCAACAGCCTATTCCCTGAGTTGTGGCGGACCGATTATATTCCCGGGTTCTGGAAATATGGTTGTTACCCCAATTTCTCCTCATAATCTGAATGTTAGGCCAATAGTATTATCAGACACCAATATACTTTCTTTTGAAATTGAAGGCAGAAGTTCGAAATATCTTCTGACCTGTGATTCCAGGACAGAAGTAATTGATACATCCATAAAAGTTAAGGTGAAGAAAGCAGGATTTGGAATCAATTTGATCAGGCTTAATAATGAAAACTATTTATCTACGTTAAGGAATAAATTGCTCTGGGGAATTGATACCAGAAATTATTAAAAACAGCTTCTGCATTCATGCGTAGATTATCACTTGTCATCATATTTCTTTCAGCTAACTTCATTGCTTCAGCCCAGACCTGGGAAGTTGGTGGATTTTTAGGCGGTGCAGGTTATATGGGTGATATTAATCCTGTAAAGGCATATAAACTAACTGATCCTGCATTGGGTGTTCAGATCAAACGAAATTTTGATGGTTATTGGGCTGCAAAGTTGAATTTTATGTATGGAAAGGTTCGGGGAAGTGATGCTGCTTCATCCAACACCTATCAGATTGAGAGAAATCTGGATTTTCACTCTCCGGTTTCTGAATTTTCTATGCAGATTGAATTCAATCTGTTCAGATATATGGCAGGAGCAGATTTTGGTTATGCGACCAGAAAGTTGAGTCCTTACATCTTTACCGGGATAGCATCTTTTTCTTATAATCCCCTCACTAAATATAATGGTGACGAGATCGAACTCCGGCTATTGCAGACGGAGAATGTAGCATATAAAAAGAGTGCTATCAGTGTGCCTTATGGTGCAGGAGTAAAATACAATATTATCGGAAATTTTACACTTCTGGCCGAGATTGGTTACCGTACAGCATTTACAGATTACCTAGATGATATCAGCAACAGATATGTAGATTTTAACGTTGTTCCTCCTGCAAGTCCCCTAACTCAAACTTTGGCAGACCGCTCCATTGTTCCTCAAATTGGGACACCGGGCACACAGCGGGGTGACTTCAGACCAAGGGATACCTATATGTTTGCAGGCATTGGTCTTACATACACGTTCATTCCAATCAAATGCCCTACTTTTTAAGTTTCAAATGATTAAAACCTGTTTTATTTCTCGTAGCAGATTAACGTAATTAAGTCATAACTTTGCATCGCGAAATTTTGGAACAATTTTTCGAGATATTAATGAATACTTATATTAAGAAGGTTTGTTGTTTTAAGACCTTCAGGAATTTAGTTCCGATTTTGAATACTAAAATTAGTTAATGAGCCTACTCGAACAGATAGATAAAGCCCGCTTGCCGCAACATGTAGCAGTGATAATGGATGGAAATGGCCGTTGGGCCAAGGAGAAGGGAAAACTGCGGGTATTTGGTCATCAGAACGGGGTTGTTGCTGTTCGTGATACAGTTGAGGGTGCAGTTGAATTGGGAATCAAGTACCTGACACTTTATGCATTTTCAACCGAGAACTGGAACAGACCAAAGCTGGAGGTAATGGCATTAATGGAACTCCTTGTGTCGACCATAAGTAAGGAAACCAAAACTTTAATGGACAATGGCGTACGCTTAAATGCTATTGGAAATTTATCAAATTTACCTTCAAAATGCCGCAAACAACTAGAAGAAGCAATCAAGAAGACTTCAGCAAATACTAATTGTACGCTTACACTTGCGCTGAGTTACAGTTCAAGATGGGAAATTACTAACGCAGCCAAGAGAATTGCCATAAAGGTTAGAGATGGGGAGTTAAAAGCAGAAGATATTACCGAAGATATTTTCGGGACCCATTTAAATACAGCCGGCATACCTGACCCGGAGCTTATGATCAGGACAAGCGGGGAGCACAGGATCAGCAATTATCTTTTATGGCAAATTGCTTATGCTGAATTGTACTTTACTTCAAAATTATGGCCGGATTTCAGAAGGGAGGATCTCTTTGAAGCCGTAATAGATTACCAGAAACGCGAGAGACGATTCGGTATGACAAGTGAACAGTTGAACTAATTTTCACTTTTAACACTTTTTAACAAGCTATTAGCTTAATTTAGCACCTTTAATACACCAAATGAATCGCATTTTCTTACTGTTTTTACTACTTATATCCGGTACTTCTGCAATGGCGCAGTTTGGGAGAACTGGAACACCAACACCGGCAAAACCTACATCCAACGATGAACTTAGCTACCTGAATCCCAAAGATTTTGTTATTGGTGGAACTACTATTCTTGGCACTGAATTTCTTGATAAAGATGTTTTGATAACCATTTCAAAATTAACTAAGGGCGACAGGATAACAGTACCCGGAGATGCTACTTCCAATGCAGTAAAGAATTTATGGGCCCAAGGTTTGTTTGATGATGTAAAATTAAACATCGCCGAAATAAGGTCTGATTCAATCTTTTTTGAGATCGAGGTTGTGGAACGTCCTCGTTTAACCAGAATCGAATTGATCGGTTTAAAAAAGGGCGAAATAGCAGATGTTCGTGAGAAATTAAATGATAAAACCGGAAAAGTTGTTAATGAGAACTTATTAAAAACAACTACAGATATTATTAAAAAACATTTTACCGAAAAAGGTTTTCTGT
>Ga0105055_10002537_pt1 | contig 28278 bp, 23 predicted proteins | sample BON03_FD_78090 | JGI IMG/M metagenome (GOLD analysis project Ga0105055, IMG submission 78090) | Freshwater microbial communities from Lake Bonney liftoff mats and glacier meltwater in Antarctica - BON-03 | ecosystem: Environmental > Aquatic > Freshwater > Ice > Glacier meltwater | place: Lake... | reverse complement strand
TTTTAAGTCTTTAATCTAAAATAAAATGAGTCAAATAACAGGTTCAGAAGCAGTGATAAAAAGTTTAATTTCTGAAGGAGTTCATACCATTTTTGGATATCCTGGTGGTGCAATTATGCCAATCTACGACGCTTTGTATGATTATAAAGAGCAGATTAATCACATTTTGGTTCGTCATGAACAAGGCGGCATTCATGCTGCGCAAGGTTTTGCCCGTACATCCGAAACATGTGGTGTTTGTCTCGCTACATCGGGTCCAGGTGCAACAAACCTTATCACAGGTTTGGCAGATGCCATGATTGATTCTACTCCGTTAGTATGTATTACAGGTCAGGTTGCATCTCATTTACTCGGTACAGATGCATTTCAAGAAACAGATGTAATAGGTATTTCTATGCCTGTAACAAAATGGAATGTTCAAGTAAAAAGAGCTGAAGATATTCCTGTGGCTTTAGCTAAAGCTTTCTATATTGCTCGTTCAGGTAGACCAGGCCCAGTTTTGGTCGATATCACTAAAGATGCTCAATTTGGAATGATGGATTTCGACTATAAATTATGTACAGACATTCGTAGTTATTTTCCAAATCCTGTTGTGGATAAGGAAGCTATTGACAATGCAGCAAATTTATTGAATCAAGCTAAAAAACCTTATATTTTAGTGGGACAAGGAATTACGCTTTCGAATGCAGAACAGGTATTACTTGATTTTGTTGAGAAATCGGGCATACCAGTTGCTTCTACCCTACTTGGTTTAGGAGCGTTTCCACCAGATCATCCATTGTATGTTGGGTATTTAGGTATGCACGGTAACTATGCTCCAAACGTAAAAACAAATGAGTGTGATGTATTATTGGCAATAGGTATGCGTTTTGACGACCGAGTTACAGGTGATGTGAGTCGTTATGCGAAACAAGCGAAAATTATTCATATCGATATTGATTTTGCAGAACTAAATAAAATTGTAACCAACGAAGTTTCCGTTCATGCAGATGCTAAAGAAGCGTTGGATTCCTTGATAACAAAGGTAGAGAAACGCTCACATGATGCTTGGTTACAAGAATTTAGAGATGCAGAGAAATTAGAAATGGATGCCGTAATAATAGACGCTATCCATCCAAAACACGACCGCTTGCAAATGGCGGAAGTGGTAAACATGCTTTCTGAAAAAACAAATGGTCAAGCTATTATTGTTAGCGATGTTGGTCAGCATCAAATGGTAACTTCACGTTATTACCAATACAAAGCACAAAATACAAATATTACTTCTGGTGGCTTAGGCACGATGGGATTTGCTTTGCCTGCTGCTATTGGAGCTAAGTTGGGTAACCCCTCTAAAACAGTAGTTGCAATCATTGGAGATGGAGGTTTTCAAATGACAATTCAGGAACTAGGTACAATACTTCAATTTAAGATTGATGTAAAAATCTTAATACTGAATAACAACTTCTTAGGAATGGTTCGTCAGTGGCAAGAGATGTTTTTTGAAAAGCGGTATTCATTTACAGACATTGTTAATCCAAATTTTACACAAATTGCTAAAGGATATAGTATTGATTCTAAACGTATCGATCAACGAATAGAATTATCAGATGCTTTAGATGAAATGCTAGATAGTAAATCGGCCTTTTTATTAGAAGCAGTTGTTGAGCAAGAAGAGAATGTATTCCCAATGGTAGCGACAGGAGCCTCGGTTTCTGAAATCCGATTAAAATAAAAACAATGGAAAACGCATATAATATATCCGTATTTACTGAAAATAGTGTTGGTATGCTAAATCGCATCACAATTATTTTTACTCGTAGAAATATTAATATTGAAAGTATTACAGCTTCGGAGTCTGAATTAGAAGGAATTCACCGATATACAATTGTTATAAATGAATCAAAAGAAACAGTTCGTAAAGTTGTTTCTCAAATTGAAAAAGTAATAGACGTGGTTAAAGCTTTCTATCACTCGGACGAAGAGGTGGTGTACCAAGAAATCGCTCTATATAAAATACCGACCAATGTGCTAGCGAGTGGAGGTGAGGCAGAACGAATTGTTAGGTCACATCATGCGCGAATTTTAACGATCGAACCAGAATTTACGATTCTCGAAAAAACAGGGTATCCAGACGAAATTAAAGAATTGTTTTTGGAATTAAAACCATTTGGTTTGTTGGAATTTGTTCGCTCTGGTCGTGTAGCAATTTCAAAACCAATGAAGACCTTGGAAAAGCATATTGAAGATATGAATAATGAGAAAATTATATAATATTTAAAAAGAATACAATGGCAAACTATTTCAACACATTATCAGTAAGAGAACAACTAAATCAATTAGGAGTTTGTGAATTTATGGACAGTAGCAATTTTGCTGACGGTATTGAAGCATTAAGAGGTAAAAAACTAGTAATCGTTGGTTGTGGAGCACAAGGTTTAAATCAAGGATTGAACTTAAGAGATTCGGGCTTGGATGTTAAATATACGCTTAGAAAAGAGGCAATTGAAACTAAAAGAGCTTCTTGGAAAAATGCTACAGATAATGGATTTGAAGTTGGGACTTATGAGGAATTAATTCCAACTGCTGATTTAGTTATTAATTTAACTCCTGACAAACAGCACACTGCAGTTGTTTCGGCTATTATGCCCTTAATGAAACAAAACGCTACACTTTCATACTCTCACGGCTTTAATATCGTTGAAGAAGGAATGATAGTTCGTAAGGATATTACGGTTATTATGGTTGCTCCAAAATGTCCTGGAACTGAGGTTCGAGAAGAATACAAAAGAGGATTCGGCGTGCCAACTTTGATTGCTGTTCATCCAGAAAATGATCCAGAAGGAAAAGGTTGGATTCAAGCCAAAGCGTATGCTGTTGGAACAGGTGGACATAAAGCGGGTGTTTTAAAATCTTCTTTTGTTGCTGAGGTGAAATCAGATTTAATGGGAGAGCAAACTATTCTTTGTGGAGTACTTCAAACAGGATCTATTCTTTGTTTCGATAAAATGATTGAAAAAGGAATTGAAAAAGGATATGCATCTACTTTGATTCAATTTGGTTGGGAAGTAATTACAGAAGCATTGAAACAAGGTGGGATAACTGCAATGATGGATCGTTTATCGAATCCAGCTAAAATCAAAGCATTTGAATTATCAAATGAATTGAAATCAATTATGCGTCCTCTTTTTGAAAAACACCAAGATGATATAATGAGCGGGCATTTCTCTAAAACGATGATGGAGGATTGGGCGAATAATGATGAGAATTTGTTGACTTGGAGAGAAGCGACTGGAAATACTGCATTCGAAAAATCAGAAGCAACAGCTAAATTAACAGAACAAGAATTCTTTGATAATGGTTTGTTAATGGTAGCTTTAGTTAGAGCAGGTGTTGAATTAGCATTTGAAGTAATGGTTGAGTCTGGAATTAAAGAAGAATCAGCATATTACGAATCTTTACACGAAACACCATTAATTGCAAACACAATTGCTCGTAAAAAATTATTTGAAATGAACAGAGTAATTTCAGATACCGCAGAGTATGGTTGTTATTTATTTGATCATGCTTGTAAACCATTATTAGCTGATTTTATGGAAAAAGTAGATACTGACATCATCGGTAAAAATTACAACGATGGTAAAAATAATGGTGTAGACAACAAGGAAATTATTGCAGTTAATAAAGTGTTACGTTCTCATACAATTGAAAAAGTAGGAGATGTGTTACGTGCTGCAATGACCGATATGAAAGTTATTAATACTGTAGCTTAATATTTTTATCAACCTAACTTCTAACATCAAATCATTAATAACTGGAGAATAATGATTTCACTAAAAGACGTTGAAGAAGCTAAGATCAAATTAGAGGGGATTGCGTATAAAACACCATTAATGAAAAGCTTGAATCTTTCAGATAAATATGATGCTCAAATTCTTTTGAAAAGAGAGGATTTACAACTTGTTCGTTCGTATAAATTAAGAGGTGCTTACAATAAAATGTATCATTTAACTGATGAACAAAAAGCGAATGGAATTGTTTGCGCAAGTGCAGGTAATCACGCGCAAGGTGTAGCTTATTCTTGTATGGAATTAGGGATTCAAGGCATAATTTATATGCCTTCAACCACGCCGAAACAAAAGGTCAAGCAAGTAGAACTTTTTGGAAAATCGAAAGTGACAATTGTTTTGACAGGTGATACATTTGATGATGCTTATGGTGAAGCTCAAATTTTTGGCAAAGCGAATAATTTAACTTTTATACATCCGTTTGATGACCCTTTGATTATTGCGGGGCAAGGTACAGTTGCCTTAGAAATTTTAGAGACTGCCAAAGAACCAATTGATTATTTGTTTGTTCCAATTGGAGGAGGTGGGTTAGCTGCCGGAGTTTGCACGGTTTTCAAAGCATTAAGTCCGAATACAAAAATAATTGGAATTGAACCTGAAGGTGCTCCTTCAATGCTGACTTCAATTAATAATGGCGTAATTACAACATTGGATAATATTGATAAATTTGTTGATGGTGCTGCTGTAAAGAGAGTAGGGGATTTGACGTTTGATATTTGCAAAGATAAATTGGAGAAAGTTATAACTATTCCTGAAGGAAAAGTATGCACCACGATTCTTAGCTTGTATAATGAAGAAGCGATGGTAGTCGAACCCGCAGGGGCACTGACTATTTCTGCTTTAGATTTTTTCAAAGATGAGATCAAAGGGAAAAATGTGGTTTGTGTCGTAAGTGGAAGTAATAATGATATTACGCGCACCGAAGAAATCAAAGAACGTTCTTTGGTGTATGAAGGATTGAAACATTATTTTATGGTTCAATTTCCTCAACGTCCAGGTGCGTTGAAAGCATTTGTAAATGATGTGTTAGGTGAAGAAGACGATATTACGTATTTCCAATTTTCAAAGAAAAATAGTAGAGAAAGTGGACCAGTAGTTGTTGGAATTGAGTTGAAGCATAGAGAGGATTTTCAATTGATTTGTGATAAATTGAATGACTTGAACTTTAAATTTGAATATTTAAATAACAATCCAATATTGTTTGGATTGTTGGTTGGTTGAGGTTGAGCATTCTCAACCTCAACCTCAAATTTGTTTTTATTTATTATGCTCAATCACATAATTCAACACCTTGGTCATTAAGTGAACTCGATCTTTTCCGTAAACATTATGTTTGTGCATAGGATAAGGAAAGTAGTCCATTTGAATTCCTAGTTCTACAAATTTCTTCACTAAAGCATAGTTGTGTTGTAATACAACAACATCATCGGCTGTGCCGTGAATTAACAATAACTCTCCTTTCAATTTACTTGCGTGATTCATCAAATTAGCTTGTTTGTAGCCTTCAGGGTTTTCTTCAGGTTTATCCATATAACGCTCACCATACATTGTTTCGTAATATTTCCAATCAGTTACAGGTCCACCGGCAACACCTACTTGAAACACATCTGCATTTCGAAGCATTAGCGAGGTAGTCATAAATCCACCATACGACCAACCGTGAACAGCTAATCTGTTTCCATCAACATAAGGAAGAGATTTTAAATAGTTGGCGCCAGCAATTTGGTCTTCCATTTCAACAGTTCCGCATTGGCGGTGAATTACATTTTCAAATTCAAATCCTCTTTCACCCGAACCTCTATTGTCTAAAGTGAAAACTAAATATCCTTGTTCAGCCATCCAATGCATCCAAAGATCCGAGCCGTCTAGCCATTCATTTGTAATCATTTGATCGTGAGGACCTCCATAAACATATACCAAAACGGGGTATTTTTTTGTTGAATCAAAATTACTTGGTTTAATTAAACGAGTATGTAAAGTTGTTCCAACATCATTCTTTATAGACCCAATTTCAGTTTCCCCAATTTTATATTCAGCTAATTTATTTGAAGATTCTAAAAGTACTATTGATTTTTTTCCATTCAATTGAGTAACGATTGATTTAGAGGGAGTTGTGTGGTTTGAATACTCGTCAAAAAACCACTTTCCGTTTGAATTAATTGAAATTGAGTGAGTTCCAGATTCTGTTGTTAGTAAGCGTTGTTTGCCTGATAAATTTACGGCATAATACATCGTGTTTAATGGGCTTTCTCCAGTAGCAGCAAAAACAATTTCAGTACCATTATTAATTGATTGAACTATATTTTTTACTACGAATTTATTGGCAGTCAATTTTTTAATTAATTTTCCTTCGATGTCATAATAATAGATATTGTTAAAACCATCTCGCTCACTAATCCATACAAAGTTTGAAGATGTTTCGCTTGGAAAAAATACAGGATGTTCTGGTTCTACCCATTTGTCATTTGTTTCTTCAAATAATGTCTTAATTAGTTTTCCTGTAGAAGCATCATATTTATTTAACCACATATGATTTTGTTCACGATTTACTTCAGCGATAATGATGAATTTTTCATCTGGTGTCCAAGTTACATTGGTAAGATAATCGTCCGATTTTCCTTGAGGTAAAATAAAAACCGTTGATTTTGTCGAGAAATTATAAATACCAATTTTAGGTTTTTCAGATTTTTGACCCGTCATTGGATATTTTATAGAAGTTAAGCTTCCAGGTGTCGTATTGATGTTTAATAATGGATAATCAGCCACTTCTGATTCGTCTTTTTGAGAAAAGGCTACTAAACTACCTTTGGGCGACCAAAAAATTCCGTTATGAATTCCAAATTCACTTCGGGCATACGTTTGACCAGAAATGATATTTTTATCTGTTTCTTCTGTGATGGCTATTTTCTTACCATCCGATAAATTTACAAATAGGTTGTTTTCAATAGTATAAGCGATTGTTTCTTTCGATGATTGAAAAGTCGCGTTTTCAGTGTTTTCACCTAAATCAGTAATTAATTTTCCCGTTTTTGATTTTATGTTAAATGAGTAAAATTTTGCTCCGTCATTTACGTAAAAAGTAGATGTATCTTTCCATTCAAATCCTGAGAACCAATTTAGTTTTGAATTTAAAATTTTGTTAACTTCTTCAATTGAAAGTATTTGATTCGCTTTTGTGTTACTCAAAGAAGCTTGCATTAATTTAGTGTAACCAGCTATGTATGTGTAATTTTCAGTAAACGGAATCCATTGAAAATTAGGCAATGTTTCCGCAGCTAATGCTCGATGTTGTTGTAGTACAGCTTGTTCTAATGTAAGTTCTTTTTTTTGTGAAAATGTAATGAATGAGCAAATTACTGCTCCAACGAATAAATAAGGTTTTAACATAATTACTTTTTAATTAATTTATTGAAAAATTCTTCAACTGGTCTCCCAGCTTTGTAGCAGTTAATAATCGTTTCATCTAAGTTATCAAATAAAATTGTTTCAGGCTCAAATTGTGTGTAAAAATACCATTGTTTGTTAAAAATTAATGGTTCTAATACAGCTGCTTCTTTTAAATCTTTCGGAATTATTTTGTTTTTATCACCTTTTAATTCTTCGAAAGTTTTCACGAATAGGGGATTTCTATATGTTTTTTTGAACTCATCAAGATTGGAGGCAATGCCTTCTCTTACCGTTAGTAAATCTTCTTTATCTATTTCATAAACACCGCCATATACTCTTAAATGCTCTGGTCCGAGTTCGAAATAAACTCCATTTATAGCTTTACTCTTTTTTCCAAATGGAGCAACTATAGCTGAAACTTGAGTTTTGTAAGGTTGTTTATCTTTCGAAAAACGGATATCGCGATTAATTCTGAATATACAGTCCTTTGCTTCAATTTCATTAAAAGAAGGGTCGATTTCAGATAATTTTGAAATAATATGATTTACAAATTTTTTAAATGGCTCTTTTACAGAGTTTTCGTAACGTTTACGATTTATGTCGAACCAATCTTTGTTATTGTTCGGGGCTAATTCTATGAAAAAATCAAGGAAATCTTTTTGGAAGAAGGGTATATTATTTTTTTTCATAATTATTCTTTTAGTTCTTAGATAAAACGGATTTACCGATTTCTGTTAAAGTATACGTTTGCTTTTTACTTTTTAAATAATCTTTGTCTGTGTAATCAATTAATTTTAAATCTAATAATGGTTTTATAAATATTTTTTTATTTCGTGATTGATAGGTTAATCCTAATAATTCTTCTATTATTTCTTTACCTTTTTTAGGTTCTGTTTTACAGAATTTTAATATAGAAAGATATTTTTCTGGAAGATTTTCGAGGTCTAATTTTATTTCTCGTTCTTTTTTTGTTATAATGTATTTTTCTTTTGATTCTTGAAGTATTTTTATTTCATTTTCTTCTTGAGGTATATTTTTTTGTAACCAAAGTATATAATGTTCTAATTGAGAAGCAAGAAAATAGGGTAAGTTTAATAAGTAAAATGTTTTTCCTTCCTGTGTTTTTACTTTGTCCAAACTAAATTCACCAGAGTAAAAACGTATGCCATAATTTAACGGCGATTCATTTATAAAAAGTTGAAGTGATTTTATTTTACCTATGGTTCCCGATTTAACTTCTATAGGTATTAGTTTTCCTTGAAATGGGTAAACATAATCAACTTCTGCAGAAGATGTGTTTTTTTGTCGAACCCAATAGCGTAATTTATCCAATGGAAATGTTTGGTAAGATAATATTTCTTGACCAACTAAATGTTCTATTAATGTTCCTTGATAGATTGAGTTCAATTCTTTTGTTCCCAATATTTCATTTTGCAATCCTACAAAATAGTTCAGTAAGCCTGTGTCTAAAAATTGAAGTCGAGGTGATTTCCGATAGTCTTCTATAGCGGGGATTGTATAACTAACCGTTGGGTATATAAGATGTAGTAAGTGTGTTTTTTCAAGTATTCGAAGTGTTTCTCCTATTTCTCTTGATTTATAATTGCCATTTCCAAAACCTTGAAATGTAAATCGTTTTCCGGCATGATGTATTGCTTGTTGTATTGTAAATCGTATTAATTGTAACTCTTGTTTTGATACGGCATATTTCTCAGCATCTCCAAGATAGGAATCTAATAAGGAGTTGTATATTTCTCCAAGTGCTGTTATATCTTGGTTTTTGACATAGTGGTCAACGATTTCAGGCATCCCGCCTATTAACGCATAGGTATGGAAAAGCGTTAGTAATGTCCCATGTGCGTAGTCATTTAAGGGAACATTTTTTAATTGCTCCAACGCAAGATTTTTCCCCATTGCCCTTAGGAATTCACTGAATGAAACGGGTCTTAATATTCTGAATGTTACTCTCCCAACTGGAAATGTTATATTTTTCCCTAAAAGAGTTTCTAACATACTCCCTGCTGCTATGACAGGTAGTTCAGATACTTCTTCTTTAAAATATCTTAAGAAATTTATCGCAGTCGGCACTTCTTGTATTTCATCTATAAAGAGAAGGGTGTCTTTTAAAAGACTTAATTGTTTGTTGTTAAGGTGAAATATTCTTGCTGTTATCTTTGTTATATCAGAGTAGCTTTTAAAGATTTCTTTGTATTCAGGATTTTCCAAATTGATATAGATGTATTGTTTGAATTGTTTTCCAAACTCATTTACCACAGTGGTTTTGCCTACCTGTCTTGCACCTCTTAATATTAATGGTTTACGACCATAGGATGTGCGCCATTTTTCTAAGTCATTTAATATTTCTCGATAAAACATAACAGTTAATTCTAAACTTCAAATTTACATAATATTTTCAATATACACTTAAAATAACGGTTAATATTTATTTTTAATTCAACATAATAAGGGTTAATTTAAAATTTAAGGGTAACATAGTTAGGGTTATTTTTATAAATTCTTGTAACGTAATAAGGGTTAAATTAAAATAGCGAATTAGTTGATTTTCTAATTCGCTATTTATTAGTTGTTTATTTTATTGATGCAAAGTTTCCTATAACATATTTTAGTAACACATTTCAATTACTCCTGCTGCACCTTGTCCTGTTCCAACACACATTGTAACTACTCCGTATTTTTTATTTCTTTTTTTCAATTCGTTCATTATTTGAACTGTCAATTTTGCGCCAGAACAACCAAGCGGGTGACCTAAAGCTAAAGCTCCACCGTTTACGTTTACGATATCTGGATTTAATCCTGCTTCACGTATAACAGCAATTGATTGGGATGCAAATGCTTCGTTTAATTCAAATAAATCAATGTCTTCTAATTTCAAACCTGCCATTTTAATTGCTTTTGGAATAGCTTCAATTGGACCAACTCCCATATATTTAGGGTCTAATCCAACAACTGTGTATGAAATTAATCGTGCCATTGGTTTTAATCCGAGTTCTTCAATCATTTTTTCAGACATCACCAAGCAAAATGCAGCTCCATCAGAAGTTTGAGAAGAAGTTGCTGCAGTTACAGAGCCTCCTTGAGCAAATACGGGTTTAAGTGCGCCCAAAGATTCAAGTGTTCCTCCTGCTCTTGGACCTTCATCAGTATCAACTACATAACTTTTAACGTGTCTTTTTTCGTTTTCATCCAGATAAACTTGTTCAACTGTTATTGGAACAATGTCATCTTTAAATTTTCCTGCTTGAATTGCTGCAATCGCTTTTTCGTGTGATTTAATAGCGAAAGCATCTTGCTCTTCACGAGAAACATTGTATTTTTTAGCTACTGCCTCAGCTGTTAAGCCCATTCCCCAATACCAATCAGGATGTTCTTTTCCAACTTTAGAGTTCGGTACAATTCTCCATCCACCCATTGCCATAACTGACATAGATTCAACACCTCCAGCAATGATGCAATCAGCCATTCCTGATTCAATTTTTGCAGTAGCAATTGCAATCGTTTCTAATCCTGATGAACAATATCTATTCACTGTCATTCCAGGGACTTTGTCAGTATCTAATCCCATTAATGAAATCATACGACCTATATTTAGTCCTTGTTCTGCTTCAGGTGTCGCATTTCCGACAATTACATCATCTACTCTGTTTTTATCTAATTGAGGTACTGAAGCCATCAAATGTTTGATTACATCAGCTGCTAAATCATCAGGTCGAGAAAACCTGAAACCACCTTTACCAGCTTTCCCAATAGCTGATCTAAAACCTGTTACTATGTACGCTTTTTGATTCATTACTTAATATATTATAGATTTTTAGATATTTGACAATAGACTTGATTTTCGCATCTTTTGAAGTTTTTCTTAAAATCTTTAAATTTATATTTCATTTAGTTTAGTGAAGATTCATTTTTATTATCGACTTTATTCTTGTCAGCGATTATTTTTTTGAATCCAACTATCATTTTTTGTACTTCGTGTAATTTTAAAATTAAATCATCTGTTTTTAGCTATTTTATCCAGCTTGTCAAGCCTAATATCTAACGTCTAATTACGAAGTATTTTCCCATTCTTAACTAAGCTCTCAAGTCTTTCAAGGGTTTTTCGTTGCATACACAATTCAACGAAAGCTTTTCTTTCTAAATCTAATAGATATTGTTCTGATACAAGTGTGTTTTCTGATAAATCTCCCCCACAAAGAACGTATCCTAATTTTTCTGAAATTATTCTGTCGTGGTCAGACATATAGTTTCCTGAAAGCATTGAATTTGCGCCAACGTAGATTAATCCAATTCCTTCTTGTCCCATTACGTTAATGTTTTTTGCTCTTTTTGGAGCAACATAACCGGCTTCAGACAATTCTAAACAAACTGCTTTTGCACGTGTTAATTGATAGTCGCGACTAACAACTACTTCATCAATTCCTTCTCTTAAGTATCCTAAATCGAACGCTTCGTATGCAGATGTTGAAACTTGAGCCTGACCAATTGTTAAAAATTTTTGTCTTAATCTATTTGTTTTAATATCTCCGTCTTTTAACTCATCTGATAAACGTTTAGCAAATTCTTTAGAACCTCCGCCACCAGGTATAAGTCCAACTCCGAATTCTACTAATCCCATATATAATTCAGCGTGAGCAACAACTTTGTCAGCGTGCATCGACATTTCGCAACCACCGCCTAAAGCAAGATTGTGTGGCGCAATAACTACTGGAATGTTTGAATATCGAACGCGCATCATTGCATCTTGAAATGCTTTAACGGCAAAATTCAATTCGTCTAAATCTTGTTCTACTGCAAGCATAAATATCATTGCTACATTTGCTCCTGCAGTGAAATTTTGACCTGTATTTGAAATGACAAGTCCTTTGTACTCTTTTTCAACGATGTCAATTGCTTTGTTAATTCCTTGTATAACTCCGCCGCCAATTGTATTCATTTTTGTGTGGAATTCTAAATTTAAAATCCCATCACCTAAATCAACTAAAGTAGTATCTGCATTGCCCCAGACTTTATTTTCAGAACGTAGAGCGTCTAAAATGATTAAGTCTTCAGTTCCAGGAATTGTAACAAATGATTTTGTCACTAAATCGTAGTACTGTTTTTTTCCTTTTTCCGTTTGATAGAATGAAGTTTTTCCTGCTGCTTTCATTTCTTCCAGCCACTTAGGCGCAGTTCTACCAGCATCAGCGATTAATTTTATTCCTTTGTCAATGCCTATAATGTCCCACGTTTCGAAAGGCCCGATTTCCCAACCGAATCCTGCTTTTAATGCATCGTCAATTTTGTATAGATCATCAGATATTTCGGGTAAACGATTTGCTACATAAGCAAATAAACCTCCGAATAATTTTCTGTAAAATTCACCCGCTTTATCTGTTCCAGCGAATAGCATTTTAGTTCTTGTTTTTAAATCATCAACTGATTTAGTTGCTTCCAATGTAGCGAACTTTGCTTTGATAGCAGAACGGTATTCCAATGTTTTTAAGTCAAGTGTAAGAATTTCACTTTTACCGTCAGCATTCGTTACTTTTTTGTAAAAACCTTGTTTAGATTTAGATCCTAACCAACCATTTTCGACCATTTTCGAAACGTAACTTGGTAATTCAAACAATGCCTTTTCTTCATCGTTCGGACAGTTCGCTTTTAAACCATTTGCTACGTGAACCAACGTGTCTAAACCAACAACGTCACACGTTCTAAATGTAGCTGATTTTGGTCTTCCTAAAACAGGTCCCGTTAATTTATCAACTTCTTCAACCGTTAATCCCATTTCTTCAACGGTATGGAAAAGAGCCATTATTCCGTAAACACCAACTCTGTTCGCTATAAACGCAGGAGTGTCTTTGCAAAGAACCGTCTTTTTTCCAAGAAATTTCTGACCATAATTCATCAAGAAATCAATAACTTCTTGATTCGTATTTGGAGTTGGAATAATTTCTAATAATTGTAAATAACGAGGAGGATTGAAGAAGTGAGTGCCACAGAAATGGGCTTTAAAATCATCACTTCTACCGTCTAACATCATATGAATCGGAATTCCAGAAGTATTTGAAGAGATAAGCGTACCTTGTTTACGGTGTTTTTCAACTTGTTCAAAAATAAGATGTTTAATATCTAATCTTTCAACTACAACTTCGATAATCCAATCACAGTTTGAAATTTTTGACATATCATCATCAAAATTTCCCGTGGTAATTCTTTTCGCAAATGATTTTCTATAAATCGGAGAAGGATTTGATTTTACAGCAAATTCTAAAGATTGGTCAACGATTCTATTTTTAACAGGACGAGAATCAAGAGTTAAACCCTTTTTTTCTTCTTGAGGCAGTAACTCTTTTGGAGCGATGTCTAATAAAATAACTTCGCATCCTATGTTAGCGAAATGACACGCAATACGCGATCCCATAACGCCAGAACCAAGAACTGCTACTTTTTTAATGTGTCTATTCATTCGTATTAAATTATTTTTGTTTCGTATTTTTTATATCTTTTAAAATTAACAAAATATTTTACAATCTATCTAAATGTTTCTTTTGTTCCTGTAAATGAATTCGATTTTTATGAGGTTGCAGTGTCAAAATTGTATTTTTAACTGAATAATAAGATATTGATTAAATATTATTAAAATAATCAGATTCTTTCAGTCTAATGGTGCGGCGGAGGTGGATTCTTGGGTTAAATGTCTTTATATTCTGTTATTTACCAAGCCTCACTTCCAATATTTACCGTTCCTTTAAAAAATGCGACTAATTTTTGATGTTGATTTGTGATTGAAACTTCGTAGATTGCTATGGTTTTTCCTCGATTTATTTCTTTGCAAGTAGCTGTTAATGAGTCTCCTATTTTGGCAGGACGAGTATGAGAAATGGAGGTTTCTATGCTTACACATTTGTTTCCGTAACTATTTGAGGCAAAGGCCAATGCAGAATCAGCTAAAGAATAACTGATTCCGCCGTGAGCTATTTCTAATCCGTTTAACATTTCAGCTTTTAGTGTGCAACTTAGTTTGCAAGCGCCAAGTGAAATGGATTCAATTTTTATTCCAAGCCAATTACTGAAAGCATCTTTTGCTATCAGTAGATCTATAATTTCGCTTGGAGTTTTCATTATATTGTTGAGTCTTAATTTTCTAAAATAATTGCTCTCCCCATTAACGTAATCATTGCAAGGGTTACAATGAATAATTGAGTAGCTGTTTCATCGTCTAAGCTTGTTCCGTCAACATCTTCCGTGCTGATTTCCATTGCCATAAATTGAGAAAGCTCTGGTTGATCACAGAAAGATTCTAAAACTTCTTCATCATCATTTTCAAAATATAAATCCAACATTTGGAAATAAGGCTCTTCGAAAGCGTCAATGTCATCTTCTGTAATCGTGCGAATTCTAACACCTTCTTGAGCAAATGTTTCAGAAAGTAGGCAGTAGTAATAAATTAATAAACCTTCTAACTTTTCGTTTTCATATTCTAAAGCGGCAGACATTACATATCCTAAAAGTGTTTCTTGCGCTAAAGCATATGTTTCAGATAATCTTTCTAAACCATCATCGTCAAGGTTATCTACTTTTTTAATGGCTGCTTCTATGCTTTTTAATGATACGTGTTTCATTTTTGTCTTTTTAAATTTTAATTCTGTAAAGTTAAGTTTTTCATCTAAGGAATTTGCTGTTTTTAGCAATTTATCCAAGCATAATAATTATTTTCTATATCTAATTTAAAACCTGTTTTAGGGTACAGGTTATTTCCAACATCATTTAATTTCGATGTTTCTAATGTGAGTTGACAAGCATTTGTATCAATGCATAGCTGTTTTGAAGCTTCAATTAATTGAATAGAAATCCCTTTTTTTCTAAAATTTGGATGCACAAATAAGTCGTTTAACAGCCAAAGTCGTTTCATTCGAGTTGAAGAAAATAACGGATAAAGCTGCACAAATCCAACAGGTTTTGATTCACAAATAGCGGTAAAAATTTCTGATTCATTGTTTGTTATTCGTTCTTTTAAAAATTCTTTTGCCCCTTCAATGTCAGGAGATTTCCCGTAAAATTGTCGGTATAAGTCGAATAATTCTGAAAGTGATGCAATGTCTGAAAGAAGTGCTTTTCTTATTGTTATCATTATGTTTTTAATTTTCAATTTACAAGTTCTATATTTGCTTCATTTACAAAGGAATTGAATTATTTTGATATACTATGAATGTTTTATTGAATAGAACTATTTTGACAATTAATCGTGTCAGAGAAATCTTAAATGACAGGAAGATCGATTCTCACAAAGTAACTTATGGTCACGCGTTGATTTTTGAAGGATCTAAAGGTCGAATGGGGGCTTCCGTAATTTCTTCAAAAGACTCCATATTAACTCCCCACCCAAAAGAATTTGATAGAATATTTGGAGAACACCTAAGCAAAGAAGAGAGAATGAGCAAATCGATTGAAAAGGCGAAGGAATTAAAATGCGTTATTGTTTTAAAAGGTAATCAAACATTTATCACAAATGGAGAAGAATCTTTTTTGAATTCAACGGGTAATTCGGGTCTTTCGAAAGGAGGTTCGGGAGATGATTTGACAGTTGTGATTACGTCCTTTTTAGCTCAAAAATACAGTGCGATAAATGCTGCAAAATTAGGTGTGTTTATTCACGGTTTGGCAGCAGACTTATCCTTGAAATCGCAAAGTGAAGAGAGTATGTTGGTTTCAGATGTTATTGAAAATTTAGGTTTTGCATTTAAAGAAATAAGGAAATAGATTTTAAATTTAGAAGTTTTTCAAGCTTATAAATTAGTTGATTGAAGCTGTTGTTCAAACTAAAAAGCGTATATTTGTAGTATAATTCATACTCCTTGAGGTTCTTAATAGTTCAAATAGGAGAACCGATAGTAAAAACAAATTATGACATTTGAACAATTAGATCTTATAGAGCCGATTTTAAACGCTCTAAAAACCGAAGGGTACACAACTCCAACTCCTATTCAAGCTAAATCAATTCCAATCATTCTTAAAGGTGGAGATTTATTAGGTTGTGCTCAAACAGGAACAGGAAAAACTGCTGCGTTTGCGATTCCTATTTTGCAACAATTGTACAATCAAAAAGGAGACGATAGAGGTCCAAGGAAAATAAAAGCATTGATAATTACTCCAACGAGAGAATTAGCAATTCAAATTAATGAAAGCTTTAACAGTTACGGAAGAAATACAAATTTACGTTCAACTGTAATTTTTGGAGGTGTTCCTCAAAACCCACAAATAAACGCTTTAAAAGCAGGGGTTGAAATTTTAATTGCGACTCCTGGAAGATTATTAGATTTAATCGGACAAGGGTTTATCAAATTAAATGATGTTGGGATTTTTGTATTAGACGAAGCGGATAGAATGTTAGATATGGGATTCGTTCACGATGTAAAGAAGCTTTTAAAAGTAATTCCTTCTAAACGTCAATCTCTTTTCTTTTCTGCAACAATGCCAGAAAACATAATGGTATTAGCAAGTACGATCTTAACAAATCCTGATAGAGTTGAAGTTACTCCTGTTTCTTCAACAGCTGAAACGATTCAACAAGAGTTATTTTATGTTGATAATGCTAAGAAAAAAGATTTATTAATTCATACTCTGCAAGATAAATCAATCATAACTGCACTTGTTTTTACAAGAACGAAACACGGGGCTGACAAAGTTGTGAAAATCTTGCAAAAAGAAGGGATTACAGCTGAAGCAATTCACGGTAATAAATCTCAAAATGCACGTCAGCGAGCGTTGAAAAACTTTAAAGATCATTCTACTCGTGTTTTAGTTGCAACTGATATTGCAGCACGTGGAATTGATATTGATGAATTAGCTTTCGTTATTAACTATGAAATTCCAAATATTCCAGAAACGTATGTTCACAGAATTGGTCGCACAGGTAGAGCTGGGGCAAACGGGAAAGCAATTACGTTTTGTGATGTTGAAGAAAGAGAGTATTTAAGAGATATTCAAAAATTGATTGATATGCAGTTACCTGTAAATAACGATCATCCTTTTCCAGCAGAAAACTTGATTCCTGAAGGAAAAGCAAAAGCAGCTCCGCAACAAAGAGGTCAACGTCCTTCTAATCCTAATAAACGTCCACAAGGCGGAGGAAATAGAACTGCAGGAGACAGTGTTCCAAAAGCGGATAAAAATCCAAAGCAAAAATGGTCTTGGCAAGGGAATAAATAAAAATGACACATTTACAACTTCAAGAGATTCTTCAAAGCGGAGAAAATAGCAAAATAGAATTTAAGGCATCAAAAGAGAAATTAAATAAAGATGCTTTTGATTCTATTTGTGCGTTTCTAAACCGTAGTGGAGGACATTTAATTTTAGGCGTAAATGATAAAAAAGAAGTTATAGGTGTTGATGAAAATTCAATTCAGAAAATTTTAGACACTCTTGTTGTAAATGCAAATAATCCTCAAAAATTAAATCCTCCTTATTATTTATCTCCTTACGTTTTAGAAATTGGTTGGGTCGATGAATTAGGTTCAGGAGTTAGAAATACGTATAAATATTGTGAATTGTTTAGGTCAGAAACATCCCCTATATTTATTGAAGGTGACACGTTTAAGTCAATAGTGCCATTGGTAAAAAAGACTACCCAAGTTGCTCTCAAGTTGAAGGTCAAACAGTATCAACGAGAATTATACAGTTATTAGAAGAGACACCTACTTTGAGTAGAAGAGAATTAGCAGAAATGTTAGGAAGTATAACTGAAAGCGGGGTTAAATATCATCTGGATAAATTAAAAAAGGATGGTGTTCTTTCTCGTGTAGGTTTAACAAATGGTGCTTGGAAAATAATAGAAAATAAATAAAAATGGAAAATCAAATTCAAAAAGCGATTTCAAATTTAAAAATTGAAGCTTTAAACGAAATGCAAATAGCTTCAATTGAGGCAAATAAAGGACAGCAAGATTGTGTTCTTCTATCTCCTACTGGTTCAGGAAAAACATTGGCTTTTTTATTGCCTTTGTTGGTGCAATTAAAAGAAAATGCAGATTATGTTCAAGTTTTAATTGTAACTCCATCAAGAGAATTGGCTATTCAAATCGAAGAAGTTTTTCGTTCTTTAGGTACTAATTTTAAAGTTAATTCTACGTATGGAGGTCACTCAATTAAGGTAGAAGAAAATAATTTCTCACAAGCTCCTGCAGTTTTAGTAGGAACGCCTGGTAGAATTTGTGATCACGTAAATCGAGGAAATTTAGATATAAGTAAAGTAAAAACGTTGATCTTAGATGAATTCGATAAATCTTTAGAAATGGGATTTCAAGAAGAAATGGGATACATCGTTGAGCAGTTGACAAGTCTTCAAAAACGAATGCTTATTTCTGCAACAGAAATGAAAGATATCCCTGCTTTTACAGGAGTATTAGATCCAATTTATTTGAATTTTCTTACGAATCAATCTGCTGGACTAACTATGAAAATGGTTGTTTCTGAAGATAAAGATAAGATGCAGTCATTGTTTGATTTAATTTGTCATAACACAAACGAGTCAACTATTATTTTCTGTAACCATAGAGATGCAGTTGAACGAATTTCAGAATTTTTAACTGAAATGGGTGTGGTGAATAGTTTTTTTCACGGAGGTTTGGAGCAAGCTGATCGTGAACGAACGATGATTAAATTTAGAAATGGAAGTTCTAATTTCTTAGTAACTACTGATTTGGCTGCAAGAGGTTTGGACATCCCAGAAATTAAGTACATCATTCATTATCATATGCCGCCAAAAGAGGATGGTTTTACTCATAGAAATGGTAGAACAGCTCGCATGTCTGCAACTGGTACTTCATATTTATTAATGTCACGAGGAGAAGATTTACCTGATTACATTAAAACGAAGCCCGAAATCACAAAGCTCAAGGATGACAATGCAATGCCTAAGAAACCAGAATGGGTTACGTTGTACTTAAGTGGAGGTAAAAAAGATAAAATAAATAAAATGGACATCGTTGGATTTTTATCTAAAAAAGGAAATTTAGAAAAATTTGACTTAGGATTAATTATAGTTCAAGATTTTAGTTCATTTGCAGCGGTGAAGAGAAATAAAATCACTCAATTGTTACAAGATATACAGAATGAAAAAGTGAAAGGGAAGAAATTAAAAATTGAAATTGCTCAATAGTTTTTAGCTATGGAAGAAAATAATCCGAGTGCAATACGATTAAATAAAGCAATCAGTGAAACTGGATTTTGTTCAAGAAGAGAGGCGGATAAATTGATTGATCAAGGTCGTGTTTTATTGAATGGTAAAATTGGTGTATTAGGTGATAAAGTTCAATCTAATGATGAGATTCAAGTAGATGATAAAATCATTACAAGAGCGTCTAAATTGGTCTATATTGCTTTCAATAAGCCTGTAGGGATTACGTGCACAACAGAAAGGGATATAGATGGTAATATTATTGATTTTATAAAACATTCCGAACGTATTTTTCCAATAGGTCGATTAGATAAACCTTCGGAAGGATTGATTTTTTTAACCAATGATGGAGATATCGTCAATAAGATTTTAAGAGCTGGAAATAATCACGAAAAAGAATATGCTGTTATGGTTCACAAACCTATTACAGAAGATTTTATTTATCAAATGAGTAATGGAATTCCAATTTTGGATACTGTGACTCAAAAATGTTTGGTTGAACAAGAAAGTGAGTTTGTTTTTAAAATAATTTTGACACAAGGATTGAACCGCCAGATTCGAAGAATGTGCGATTATTTAGGGTATAAAGTATATCGCTTAAAACGATTACGAATAATGAATATAACTTTGGATGGAATTTTACCTGGGAAATGGAGGGATTTGACAGAAAAAGAAATGCTTGAGATAAATGATTTGGTGTTGAATTCTGTGAAAACGGAAGAAGGATCAATCATCTCAATTGAAAAAAATGAGCAGTCAGAATAGTTGAATATACAATTAAATTTTTAGATGCAAATAGATATAATAAAACCTTTTTATTATATTAGCATTAAGAACAAAATAACTAAATACACATAGCAATGTCTACAGAAAACAAAAAACCAATCAAAGGAGGAGAATTTTTAATTCGTTCTACATCTCCAAGTGAAATTTTCACACCTGAAGAATGGAATGAAGAGCATCAAATGATTGCTCAAATGTGCGACGATTTTATTAATCAAGAGGTATATCCTGTGATTGACAGAATAGATTCAATGGAAGAAGGCTTGATGGTTTCATTGTTGGATAAAGCTGGAGAATTAGGTATGTTAGGAATGTCAGTTCCTGAAGAGTTAGGTGGAATGGGGGTTGATTTCAAAACTTCACTTTTAGCAACAGAACATTTAGGAAAAGGACATTCATTCTCAGTTGCTTATGGTGCGCATACAGGTATTGGTTCTTTGCCTTTATTGTATTATGGAACAGAAGAGCAAAAAGCAAAATATATCCCTAGATTAGCTTCAGGAGAATGGAAAGCTGCTTATTGTTTAACTGAGCCAAGTGCAGGTTCTGACGCAAACTCTGGGAAAACAAAAGCAACTTTATCTGAAGATGGGACACATTACTCAATCACGGGTCAAAAAATGTGGATTACAAATGGTGGGTTTGCAAATTTAATGACAGTTTTCGCTAAAATAGGAGATGATAAAAATTTATCTGCGTTTTTGGTTGAAGCAAAATTAGAAGGTGTTTCTTTGAATCCAGAAGAGAAAAAAATGGGGATTAAAGGTTCTTCAACACGTCAGGTTTTCTTCAATAACGTGAAGGTACCTGTAGAGAATATGTTGAGTGAACGTGAAGCTGGATTTAAAATAGCATTGAACATTTTAAATATCGGTCGGATTAAATTAGCGGCAGGTGTAATGGGTGGTGCAAAAGCTACTATTATAGATTCAATTAAATATGCTGGAGAACGCGAGCAATTTGGTCGTTCAATTGATAAATACGGAGCAATTCGTTATAAATTAGCTGAACAGGCAATTCGTACTTTCGTTATAGAATCTGCTACATACAGAGCAGGACAAAACATTGATGATGCGATTAAAAGTCACGTTGATGAAGGTTTAAGTAAAGAAGCTGCTACTTTAAAAGGAATTGAAGATTACGCAATTGAATGTGCGATTTTAAAAGTAGCCGGTTCAGAGTGTTTGGATTATGTTTCTGATGAAGCAGTTCAAATTTATGGAGGAATGGGTTATTCAGCGGAGTCTCCAGTTGAGAAAGCATATAGAGACTCACGTATCAATCGTATTTTTGAAGGAACTAACGAAATAAATAGAATGTTAATCGTTGATATGTTGCTAAGAAAAGCAATGAAAGGCGAATTAGATTTATTAGGATCTGCTTCAAAAGTTGCGGGTGAATTAATGAGTATTCCTGATGCTGGAGAAGAAAAAGAAGGTGTTTTTGCGAATGAATATAACTACTTAGAAAACTTCAAAAAAGTAATTTTAATGGTTGCTGGTTCAGCAGTTCAGAAATTAATGCAGACTTTGTCAAAAGAGCAAGAGATATTAATGAATGTGGCAGACATCGCAATTTTAATTTATCAATCAGAATCAGCTTTGTTAAGAGTTGATAAAATGATAGAATCAAAAGATGAAGCTAATTCACAGGCGCAAATAGCAATAGTTAAAACATTTTTCTATGATGCTGCATCTAAAATTGAGAAAGCAGGTAAAGACGCATTGAATTCTTTTGCAGAAGGAGATGAATTAAGAATGATGTTAATGGGATTAAAAAGATTCACAAAAACAGAAGCATTTAATCCAAGAGATGCAAGACACGTTATTTCAGGTGAGCTTATAGCTGCAAAAACATATTGCTTTTAATTATACAATTTATAAAGAATATAAAATGCCTGAGTAGTACTCGGGCATTTTTTTTATCATTTTTAATTATGAATACACTTCTTTCATTTTTACACGAAAATTTAGTTGAAGCAGGTTGTGATGAAGCGGGCAGAGGATGTTTATCTGGACCTGTAGTTGCAGCTGCGGTTATTTTGCCGAAAGACTTTCGGCACGAATGGCTGAATGATTCTAAGCAAGTGTCTGAGTCAAAGAGAAAGATATTGCGAACAGTAATAGAAGAAAATGCAATTGCTTGGGGAGTTGGTGTTGTTAGTGAAAAAGAAATTGATGAAATTAATATTTTGAAAGCAAGTTTTTTAGCAATGCATAGAGCTGTTGATCAGTTAGTTGTGAAGCCTGAGTTTTTATTGATTGACGGGAATAGATTTACACCTTACCCAGGAATTGAGCACGAGTGTATTGTGAAAGGGGATTCTAAGTATTTAAGTATTGCAGCAGCATCAATTTTAGCTAAAACGTATAGAGATGATATAATGGAGAGCTTAGATGCTGAATTTCCTGAGTATGATTGGAAAACAAATAAAGGATATCCAACAAAAAAACACCGTCAAGCGATTAGAGATTTTGGACCAACAAACTATCATCGAATGACATTTGCTCTTTTGCCGAAAGTGTAAACCTAAATACATTCATAAAATCATCCAAATAAATCAAATAAATGAAGTTTTTTGGAGTAATTTATAGAAGTGTTTGGTATAAATTGGATAATGTTGATTTAAATCGTAGATTCTAGTACATTTGTGTAAAAATTATAGTCACTATGTTTAGCAGGTATTTTCTTTTGTTTTTAGGAGTGATAAGTTTATTTTGGATATTCTTTGTGGGGTCAAATCTTTTAGATGACAGTAAAGAATATTCTCCGGCTTATTTTTTCGGGAAAGCAGATCAAAGAATTCTGATTGTAAACCGATTGAATGACATTGAATTAGATGAAATTGATTTCAATCCAACAATCGAAACGCAAGCTTTGTTTGATGCCTTAAAAGAAGCGTCGTCTCCATTTAAGGTTTTGATTTTGAGTGAAAAACAAAATCAATTAATGATTGAAAGGAAAGATAAGTGGACGAAGGAAAAGGTAGTGACGTATTTTAAAAAAGCACATTTAGGACTAAATTTCAATTCGAGTTCTGAATTTTCAATGGGTAATTTTAAAGGGGTATTCCATAATTCTATTCTTTATTTAGGGCAAGATAATGTTCAGCTATCTTCTTCAAATAAGGTAAATTGGATGCAGTATGATAAAAAATCCAGTGCTACATTGATTTCTTTTAAAAAGAAGATGTTTTCGACGATAGATATTTATTACAAAGGAAAAAATAGTGTTGAATATGTGTCAGAAAATTCGAATAATTTAAAAGGCAGGATGGTTCAAGATATTGATCTTTTTTCCAGTGTCTTACCTTCTGGGATTACAAATTATCATTTTTACGAAAAGTCATTCAAATCAAATTTTGATGCTGTTTACGCCAAAGGTCCACTTCATTATTGGGTAGAAAGCGGGCTTGTTGAATTTGAATATGAAGGAGATCAAGTAATCATTTCTGATTTTATATCAGGAAAAAATCCTTTAGATATTTTATATGAAAATTCAGATAGTTCAGAAATGAATCAAAATGAAACATCTGGTTTTTTTAAAAATAGTAAATTAAGTTCAAGTTTTCCAAATAATAGAAAAGAGGGTTTTTATGCATACGAAATGGATAATTTTATAGTTTTGTCTCCATCTAAATCAGCATGTGAGAAAATTTTAGATAGTTTCAAAAAAAGTAAAACCCTGAATAGTAAGCCTACTGATTTTTTCGGAATATTACCTGCAAAAGTATCAGAAAGATGTATAACTGATAGCTTTATTTACTCTAACTCACTTTATGGCAATAAGTTGCTGAGAACAGAGTTTTCAACAAATTGAATTTTTAATAGAGAGTAAAGCTTATTTCATCGACGTTTTTAACGACTTAATAATTTGATATTGTTGATTTATTGCTGTTTTTTCAAAAAAAATAACCTACTTTTGGCGTGTACTATTTTAATTCTACAAATAATACCGATTGCATATTCAAAGTAGCTAAATGAAAATCCGACTACTTTAATACTATAATTGGCAGTATAGGGATTAAATTATAAATTAAATAATATGAAAATGAAATGGGGTATTAAATTGACATCTATAAGCTTATTGTTTTTAGTGGTGTTTGTTTATAGTTGTAAAAAACACGATTTAAAAAAAATCACAGGTTTAACTTTTGATCAAAATTTAGCTGTTCCTATTGGGTATGGAGAATTTGGAGTAAATGAATTGTTGAAATCTATGGATACTACAATTTTACATCAAGCTTCAAATGGGGAATTGTCTCTTGTTTATCAGAAACAATTAGATACAATCATTGCTTCTGAAGTAATTCATTTAGATGATGTTACGCAAAATTTCAATGCAACTCCTCCAGGTATTGTTTCTTCAGGTGGTCTTAATTATAACCCTGCAGACCCAGTTATTCACAATGCTTCAAGCGAGATTTTTTCGTACACAACTCAAAATGGAGCTGAACTACATAATTTGAATTTTGAATCAGGTTTAATAACAATTAATGTTTCAACAACTTTGAAGCATGATTTAGTGCTGATTATTACTATTCCTGATTTAACGTCTGGTGGTGTAGCTGTTACTCGTGCAGTAAATCTAACATATAGTGGAACAGTTCCTAATACTGCTTCAGCAACAATTAATTTAGCAAATCTATTAGCTGATTTCACAGCAGGTGGAACATTAACGAATTCGCTAAGAATTAATATGGACGCAACTGTTACTGGAGCAGGTAATCCTATTGTAGGGGATGAAACGGTAAATGTTTCTATGAATTTAACGAATATGAAATTCAAAAATTTAACGGGGTATTTTGGTCAACAAACATTAGCAACTTTTACTGACTCAATGTTAATGAAAATATTTAGTACTCCAATTGCAGGTAATTTAAATTTCACAAATCCTAAATTAGAATTTACAGTGGATAATTCATTTGGTATTCCTATTAATATCAATTTTATGAATTTCTCATCGGTAAACACATTAACAAATCAAACTACCCAAATGGTTTTAGATCAGCCTATTATTAATTTAGCAATTCCAACCGCAATGGGGCAAGCACCTGTTTCAACTGTTTTTAGATTAAATAATACGAATACCTCAAATATTTCTTCATTGGTTGATACCAAACCTAAGTATTTGAAATACAGTATTGCTTCGATGTCTAATCCAGCTGGAAATGTAGGTTCTCTTAATTTTATTGAATCTACAAGTAAAATGATTATTAAAACTAATATTGAGTTGCCGTTTGAAGGGAGTGCTTCTGACTTAAGCATCAAGGATACAATGGCTTTTAAGTTCGAGCAAGCAGATGCAATAACTAAGATTAAATCTGTTTTATTTAGATTAAAAGTAGATAACGGTTTGCCGTTGTCATTTACTGGTCAAGCAGAATTTGTTGATGCTAATTATCAACATGTTTTTGATTTGTTTGATACACCAACTCAATTAATTACAGGTGCTGGTGTTGATAATACAGGTGTTGCTACTACAACAGTTTCTAAATCGAACGATATAACTATTAGTCAAGCTAAAATTGCATTGTTAGGTAAGGTTAAATATATTATTATTTCTGGAACAGCTGATACAACGCCAAGTACAGTTGGAGTGAAGTTGTTAAGTACCTACAAAATTGGGTTTAAAATGTCGGTTCAGACACAATTGAAATAACACTTAAATTTTAAATTGAATTATTTTATCACGATGATATCTAAAATAGTAAAAAATAAATATACATTATTGTTATTAATTATAGCGATAATAGGGGGGCAAAATGAAGTTTTTTCACAGAAGAATTTTACAATGTACCATTTGAGTGGAACATCTCAGGCAAATTATTTAAATCCAGGGTTTAAACAAAAAAACCGTCTTTATATTAGTCTACCAATAGGAATGCAAAGTATTTCGGCGGTTCATACTGGTTTTCGATTAAGCGATTTAATTCAGACTCGTCCTCAAGATGATTCTTTGAATTTAACGCCTCGTTTAGCGATTGCAAAAATGTCACCGACTAATTATGTGAATCTTGAAATGTCAAATGAACTTTTTGGTTTTGGTTTCAAATTAAAAAAAAGTTATTTTTCTTTCAATGTAACGAATAGATTTCAAACAAGAATAACATACCCTAAAGACTTATTCAAGTTTGTAATTGAAGGGAATGGCGGAGATTTATTAGGTAAAAGAGCTTCTTTTGACGGCTTAGGTGTTGATTTGATGTCTTATATTGAATACGGAATTGGTTACAATCGAGATGTAAATGATAAATTAACTGTTGGGGCTAGAGTTAAAGCGCTTTCCGGAATTGCAAATATTCAAACAAAGAAAAGTCAACTTGGGATTACAACAAATGCGACAAGTTTTGATTTAACAATCGATGGTGCAATGCAAGCGAATACTTCTAATTTAGATACTGCTGCCATGAATAACCCGAATCAAATCATGTCTTCTCTTTTTAATTTTAAAAATTCAGGATTAGCAGTTGATTTAGGAGCTACTTATCAATTACTGCCTAAGCTACAATTAAATGCAAGTTTATTAGATTTAGGTTATATCAAATGGAATTCAAATGTGACAAATTATGTTACAAACGATGTGAATTTTACTTTCAAAGGAGTTGATTTAAATGACTCTCTTTCATCAAAACATTTAACAGATACGCTTACACAAGTATTTAGTCAAAAACAAACGCATTCAAGCTACTCTTCGGCATTGCATACTAAGTTTTATTTAGGTGGTAAATATGATTTAACGAAGTCGTTGTATGCTAGTGCATTGATGTATAATGAAATTGTAGCTAAAAGATATTCAGCTGGTTTATCTTTAGGGATCAATGCTAAATTGAAAAATTGGTTGAATGTGAGTTTAAATTATTCAACATACGCAAGATCTTATAATAATTTTGGTTTTGGAATCAATTTAAAAGGAGGCCCTCTTCAATTTTATGTGATGACCGATAATATGATGGCGATTATTAATCCTGAAAAAGCGAAACATGTACAGGTGAGTTTTGGATTAAATATTGTTGTTGGACCTAAAAGAGACAAAGATGAAGACGGTGTTCCAAATAAAAAAGATGATTGTAAAAATGAATTTGGTTTAGTTCAATTCAAAGGATGTCCTGATAGAGACAATGATAGTATTATTGATAAAAATGACGAATGTCCGGATGTAGCTGGAGTTGGATATTTAAAAGGGTGTCCGGATAGAGATCATGATAGTATTACAGATTTAAAGGATGAGTGCCCAGATTCTACAGGGGTTAAAGCTTTTAATGGTTGTCCAGATACTGATAATGATGGAATTAAAAATAGTGATGATGCATGTCCAAAGGCGGCAGGTTCAAAAGAAAATAATGGTTGTCCAGATACAGACAATGACGGTACGTTAGACTTTTTAGATAATTGTCCTCAAATTGCAGGACCGAAAGAAAATGCAGGATGTCCTTGGTTGGATACTGATGCAGATGGCTTGTTAGATAAAGATGATAAATGTCCTACTTTAAAAGGTCCAAAAGAAAATTCAGGATGCCCTTATATTGATACTGATGGTGATGGAATTTTGGATAAAGACGATGAATGCCCTAAAGTTAAAGGTGTTTTAGAAAACAAAGGATGTCCAAAAATAGAAGCTGCAGCACAAGAGATTTTAAAAACAGCTTTTAATGATTTGGAATTTATTGCAGGACAAGCAGTTATAAAAGACGTATCTAATAGTTCGTTGAATGATTTAGCTAGTTTATTACTAAAAAAACCAGAATGGAAATTGCAAGTTTCAGGACATACTGATAATGTTGGAAATGATCAATCAAATTTAATTCTTTCGAAGAAAAGAGCTGAATCAGTTAAAACATATTTATTATCGAAAGGTGTTTCTGCTGATAAAGTGAATGTATTGTTTTTAGGTAAAACACAACCAATCGCTAGTAATGATACAGAAGAAGGACGTCAAAAAAACAGACGTGTTGAAATGAAAGTTATTTTTGAGTAAGATCAAAATATTTAAAATAAAAAGCTCCTTATTTACATCTTGTAGATGAGGAGCTTTTTATTTTAAATTTACTTATTTTTACAGAATGAATAACTTAACACGTTCACATAGATATATACTCAGTGTCCTT
>Ga0105055_10002508_pt1 | contig 28465 bp, 29 predicted proteins | sample BON03_FD_78090 | JGI IMG/M metagenome (GOLD analysis project Ga0105055, IMG submission 78090) | Freshwater microbial communities from Lake Bonney liftoff mats and glacier meltwater in Antarctica - BON-03 | ecosystem: Environmental > Aquatic > Freshwater > Ice > Glacier meltwater | place: Lake... | reverse complement strand
TAGCAGTTTTCAGTAATCAGATTAAAATATCTCCATTAGTTGGAGTAGGAACAAGAAACTTAAATGTAGATGCGTTTGGGGTTATTACAATCTCAGCAAGTGACATCCGATTAAAAGAAAATATAGAACCAATAAACGAGATCGAAGCACATTTGAAATTATTAGAATTGGAACCCAAGACTTATAATTGGATTGATAGAGAGAAAAATGGAAATGCTAGAGAAATAGGTTTGATAGCACAAGAAGTCCAAATGATATTACCAGAACTTGTCTTTGAAAATACTAATGGTATGTATGGTATCCATTATGATAAGATAAGTATTTTAATGTTACAAAGTATTAAGCAATTACATACACAGATTGATCAATTAGAGAATAAAATATCAGAAATGAATAATGCAACAACTTAAATTAATAAATAAAATTTCAGGTTTAAAATAAAACAGAATAATATTAAACAATGAACTTTCTAATGATTCATCTATATGTGTTTATCACAACCTTTTCTTACGAAAATGTAAAGTCAATTCCGTTACAACAATTAACAATTTACAGAAGTGAGTTTATGAAATTTATTTCCGAATACAATAAAAAATATGACACTTTTAGACAAGTGGAGTCTGCTTTCTCTAATTTCGCGGAAAACCTCGTTAAGTTCGAGAACCACGATATGAAACAAAACGGTTACAATATTGGAATCACTCAGTTTGCTGATATGAACACAAACGAGTTTGAGGTATATAAGGGGGACAAATGTTTCAAAACAACTAACACAAGACGGTGTCGGTCGTTTTCCAGTACCGATGCAATCCTTCCTGAAAGTATTGATTGGAGAACCAAAAATGCAGTTACACCTGTAAAAAACCAAGAGAGTTGTGGTAGTTGTTGGAGTTTCTCAGCAACCGGAGCAATGGAGGGTGCCTGGGCTGTAAAATATGGAGAACTTCTTAGCCTATCGGAACAAGAACTGATAGGGTGTTCGTCGAAGTATGGTAACAACGGATGCAACGGAGGTCTTATGGATAGTGCGTTTGAATATGTTATCGATTACGGTTTATGTAAAGAAAGCGACACTCCATATAAAGCAGTAGATGATAAGTGCGATAAATGTTCTACATCAGCAGTTAAATTTTCTTCATGTGTTGACGTCACTCCCAACAATCAACTTCATCTAAAAGAGGCTGTTTCGTTAGGACCTGTAAGTATAGCAATCGAGGCAGACACTAGTGTGTTTCAACATTATACTGGTGGTATCATTTCGTCAAGTTCTTGTGGAACTAACCTAGACCATGGTGTTTTAATTGTTGGATATGGGACTGATGACAATGGAACAAAGTATTGGACTGTGAAGAATTCTTGGGGTCCTCGATGGGGTGAAGAAGGATATCTTAGAATTGCTAGGAGTGACTCGTACAACGACGTAGGTATCTGTGGTATTTCAATGCAACCGTCGTTTCCTATTGTCTCCGTGTAGATTAATCTATTAAATTTTATTTTATTTAATAAAATTTATTGTTGGTATAAATACTTGCGTTTTTACGCTTGTCAATATGATACATGAAATAGTAATCTCTAAAGTAAGTGGAACAAATTCATATACATAAACCCGGTTAAATTAGAGAAAATACTTTTAAAATAATTAGACATGTAATGTAAAGTGCAATAAATTTCCACCATACTATTTGTTTCTTTTTATCCACATCTATTTTAGAAATCAATGATGGTTTGAATGCAACCAACAAAACGAATATCAAAATAGACATGATCACAAATAAAAGATTTGACGTTGTTTCCGGAAGTTGATACGATGGACTCATTCCATTATTTGCTTGTAGTCGTTTCCCTACCCCTATTCCTTTGACCAAACATTGAGGAAGATTTCCCATATAGTTGTAACCATTAGGCAGTTGAACTTGATTTCCACAATAAATCCGACGATTATCAATTGGTTCATACTCTCCCATGTAATTGTTATCTATTGGTAAATGAAAGCCTCGTCCTATTCCTTTTCTAAAACAACCATATCGGGTTCCTAATACTTTCGTTCCGTTTACAAGACCTGCTTCCAGTGAATTATTACCGCAATAAGTTTCCATTTATTTATAATTGCCTTATTTTATTTGCTTTTTAAAAAAACTTATGTGTTTTTTGAAAGAAAATTATTACCCGCTATATGTCCAGGTACTGTTACAATTGACACACTGTGCGTAAGTTGTCATTGGTTCATCGGCACTCCTAGTCTGTTTCGAAAAACTATATACTTTCTTGCTACCGCATTTACACTCAAGTACCCCTTCTTCTACCTGGAATGGATGCTCGATAAAATCATCCTGCTCTTCCAGTCTCATAACTGCATTATCAAATGAGTGATGTTTCCAACCGATATAACCATTCTTTATGTCTTTTAAAATAAGCGTAATATTCCTCTTATTTATAATGTCACCGACTACCTGTAGAATTACCCTGTTATACTCGTCAATGTCCCCGTCTGTAATTTTATTTACGTTTGTTTCTATAATCTCAATATTCTTTTGGATAGCCAAGACGCATTGAAGTGCGTCTCTACCAGATTTTCTTACTAATTCCATTTGTTATGATTTTATTAGTAGAAACTAACAATAAAATCATTTTTATCTTACCACCCTGTAATTAATCAACCCTCTTCTATCAGTCACCTGTATTATATTACCACCCTTAAAATTATAGAATCTTGATATCGGATCAGTTCGTTTCATAACCGGAATTTTATTTACGAAATTATGAGGTAATCTACTCCGATCATCTACCCCTAGAACTTCAAAAGATATCGGTTGTAGTCTGTGTTTTGTGATGTTAAATTGCAACTCATTCATACCAAATAACTCTATCTCCATCTCGATGGACTGTTCTACAGATTTACTTGTCATATTTGTTACAGAGTCAGTATATATGATTATACTATGTGTAGTTCCCTCATCCTTCATTACTGACATATACTTACTTATTGAACCCTTGTTTAGTTTTGGTTGATTATCGAAAAAAACAACTATTGGTTCGTTTGTTTCTTTGTTTAACATTTTCAGTATCTCGTCTTCCATGGAAATTATATTGTATCCACGCTGTGTTAACATTTCTGTACATATTTGCTTTGCCTTTTCCATTGTCATGTTAATTTTTTTCTATTATAAACTTTTTAAAAAATCATTTTTAAAAAATATATAATATATAATAAACAATGAAATCTCCATCCGAACTTACAGTATTGGAAATGAAAAATATGTTATCTAAAGCCGGTGTCACCGGTGTTTCTTCGCTTAACCGTACCCAGACTTCCAACAAGTATAGGTATCATTGTATGAAGAAGAGTTCTCCAAAGAAAAGATCCAAGTCCCCAAAGAGGAGATCCAAGTGTTCAAAGAGATCAAAGTCCCCAAGGATGAGATCAAAGTCTGTAAAAAGAAGATCCAAGTGTTCAAAGTCTCCAAAAAGAAGATCCAAGTGTTCAAAGTCTCCAAAAAGAAGATCCAAGTGTTCAATGAGATCAAAGTCCCCAAAGAAAAGATCCAAGTGTCCTAGAAGAGGACCGCTTCCTGCTTGTATTGGAGATCGTGTCAGAAGAACTTCAAACTCTAAATGTGTTATTAAAGACAGTACCGAGTATAAGACATTGACAGAATTAAAAGATGAGGCAAGAGCACTAGGTCTCGTAGGTCTAACAGGAGCGACAAAATCACAGTTGAGTAAGGCAATCAAAAGAGAAACAACATGTGCTTCTCCTCAGATAATAGATAAAAACGGTTTATGTCGTGATAGGATAGTACGATTGAAAAAAGAAGACAAACAAAGATTAGCCATTGAAGAAAAGGCTAAAGAAATGGCTAAAGAAATGATCGCTCAAAGTGAAAGAGAAAGAGAAAAAGAAAACATAGTTCCTAGATTAAATAGTGCCTTTTCATCTCACAACGGTAGATATTATTGAGAACAAATATCGGTTATAAATTAATTTTGTCATACAACAATTAATTTTTATAAAATTTAAAGTCAAATATATCTTATGAAAAATGAGTAAAGTAGTATTTATGGAACATCCCGAACTCAACAAACTTTTAAGACGAGATGATGTTTTTATTAATCTCGAAGAAATTTCGATATTGAACACAGATATCGAAGAAGAAGGTAGTGGAATATTAGTAATTTATTGTAAGACGGAAGACTCTAATATAAAGGTCACATCTTTCCTCGAAAATGAACGTAAATATTTCACAACGGATAGTGACCTAATAGTACGTGTAATATTAGATGAGAATGATGTTGGAAATATAGTCGAACAATGTAATGAATGTTGTAAATGTATAAATTGTTCAATTGAGTATGATGAACGACACGAAACAATTTGCACAGAAGGTTGTAAATGCGTGAATTGTTCTGTTTAGAGACGAATTTTTTTAACTTGTCGGTTACTCTTGAATGTAACCTCTCCAGGTATTACACCTTTTACTAGATTTGAGAATTTGCATACGTCAATTATTAAATTCTTAATATTTTTATATTTTGTACCGTTCTTGCATGTTTCGGCGCCGAATAACAGCAATCTAGGTGTCGGTTCTTTACATCTCATAGAACAATATCCAGATGGGAACGATGATAAATGAAAGAAGTAATGATCCGCGTGTTCCGTTTCCAGCATTGACCAGTTTTCATCGGCATTTTCTCCCAACTTAAATATTATATTTTCAAAAATTATTTCCTTCATCTTTTAATATTTATATATTATTTTATAAATATTATTTTATAAATATTTACAGTTTTATAAAGATGTCTAAATTAGATCCAGCAATTTTATTGTCAATTGCTATAATTACAGGTTTTGGCGGTGACGCTTTGTTACAGGTTATGACTCATTACGGTTTAGGAACAGAATCAGGTTGGGGGTTAAATAGTTATTTCAGTCAGCATGGCCGAATCGAATCAACTTTCATCGCAGGTGGTATGCTTGGATTGTTTTTTGTTTTATATTACATTACTGGATTAGAATTTACGGTATTAAATATGCTAATATACGGTATATTGTTGGACCTTGTGTTTAGAGTGTTTGGTATCTTTCCAAGTTTACAGGGTTATTATGAACATCTCAATTACTTCTGGTCTGCTGTATGGGGTGCTATTCCAATGATATTACCATTGATAATTTACAAAATTTATAATAACGATATTATTATTTTCTAAAACAAGTATACTGTTTATAAATTAAATTATTCTTCTTCTTCAAGTAATTCCTCTTCTTCATATGAAGAAACCTGCATTTGTCCCAGAAGATCTTCGACTTCTTTGATCCTGTCATATTCATGGACCTTTTTTACAATAATATCTACAGGAGACGTATTTTTTACGATATCGACTGGTTTATAAATAATAGGTACCTTTTTGACGATGTCGAGTGGTTTATCAATAACAGGTATATTGTCCGCTGGTTTCTCCTTAGGTTTCTCCTTAATTACAAACCCAAGTGATTTACATGTGCATACGTCATCTTCTGTCAAATCGATAAGTTCCCCATTAACCAACCTACTTACAACTCTTCTATCCTCTATCGATTCAAATACCATACCAGTCTCTTCGTGCCATAATTTATCAATAGTTTTGTTCCTACGAAGGATTTTAGACTTGTTTTTGATGTTATTCATATCCGGGATTATTCGCATCTGAACTGGGGGTGTAATAGGTTTATCGGTGTTAAGTTTAACATGTTTTACACAGTATGACTTAAGAGGGTTCTTCACTTCACACGAACAAAGGGTTCCTTTACGGTCTCCTTTGGTCCACATATGTTGACATGTACGCCCAACTGGTACTATAACAGATATTTTCTCTATTACTTTTGGTACAACTTGAGATACTTTATTATTTACCGCTTCTTTTGCTTCAACTTCACCACCATCCCATATCACACGTAGATCTTCAACAGGTAGATCATAAACCTTTGCTAATTTAGTAATGAACGCTTCGATGTTTCCATCGATGGCATCCATAATATTTTGTTTCATTTGAGAGATCATATGTAACTATATTTCATGAATAAATCAAGGTGAAAATTCAATTTTTTTTAAAAGGTGAGATAAATACTTATCCCACATATCAGACATACTCTTGATAGTTGTGTCGTTTTGATTGATCGGTTCGTTTAAATCAGATGTATACAGATCTAAATCCAATTCGAGTTTATGATTTTTGAAATATATACCATCTATGGATGTAATTTTACCGTTATCCATGTTTATATTTGTACCGTCAATCGCCTTGAACAACATAGCAGTATGTATCATCGATCTCAGATATCTGGACTGTTGTATGCTTATATCGTGTAAAGCCTTCATATCAACTACAAAGATATCAATCAAAATGTCTTTGATATTTTTCTTTTTTATATCGACCCATTGAAATCGTGTTGTTTTCGAGTCTTCTTCTATTTTCCTGAAAACATTTTGTGTTTGTAGTCTTTCAGCAGGTGATAGTATATTAAGTGTGTTTGAGAACATCTCGTATATATTATCATGTGTTTCTTGTATTTTATCTTTATCTATCATAACTGAAGATACAGTACCTGTCTTGGTTTTACAACTAACAGCATCGTTGTTGATATACGAACCGTAGGGTGTTATACCGTACGCCAGATCTTCGAAAATATTCTCCCAAAATTTATCGACTGTAAGTCGGCAACATTGAAGAAACACCGGATGTAATATACCATCCCTTATCATTTTATATTATATTGTTTTTATTGCTTTTAATGAATAAAAATAAAATTGTATAACTTATTTGTTTTTATAGAATTTGCATTAAAATGCGTATTCATCTACAAAATATAAAATGCTACGAAGACAGAGTTTTCGATTTCGGTTTAGACGGACTGGCGCTTTTGTCTGGTCAGTCTGGTAAGGGTAAGAGTACTATAATTCAAGGGATTCATTTTGCCTTGTTTGGTGTTGGAAATAAAATCACTAGTTTTGGAAAGACTTCGTGTAAGGTTGAGTTAGAGTTTGACGGAATTAAGATAATGAGAAGTAAAAATCCCGGTAGGTTGCTTGTTAACGATGTTATCGAAGGCGACGCCGGTCAGTCGTTAATTAACGATAAATTTGGAGAAACATTCGATGTGACTGGGTATATACCACAAAATGCAATGAAATCGTTTATAATGATGAATCCCACCGATAAACTTTCATTTCTTGAAAGATTTGCGTTCGAGGGTACAGATTTAGTTGGTATGAAACTAAGATGTAAGGAGTATGTTTCCAGTAAGAATACGGCCTTGTTAGACGCGATATCTAAACTTGAGATGGCTATCGAAATGGCTGACAGTTTTCAGGAACCTGAAATGGTAGATTTTCCTATAAAAGTTACTAATAATAACTACGATAAGGCAATAAATAACGAGAATATAAGACATAAAAATACAAATGTTTTGATTTCTAAGTTAGAGAAGTCTATCATTGAATCTCGCGACAAATTATCCAAAGCAGAGAACGCTTTGATTTTAGTGGATGTGAATAACAAAGAATTAGATATTATATCTGTTGAGTTGAGTGCTGAGAATATGAAAAAACTTGAAATATGTGATAATGCAGATGATATTGATGATTATATTATTTTACTAAATGTTATTATTTCTAATAGAGAATTTCTTAAATTATCAGAGACATATATTTTGTACGATGCTGAATTAACTAAGGTTGTTCAAGATGAATTATCAGAGTTAAGACGAAAATTAAATGATGTATCCAGTGAATTATGGCTTACATACGACAGGAATGAGACAGACGAGATGATAACAGACAATGAAAATTTACTTAAGGACCTAGAACGACTTGAAAATCTCAAGTCTAAACTCAAAAACAAAAATATGACATCCTCTGTTATGACGACTGTAATCGAAAAGAACAAAAAACTTAGGGATAAATTACAACAATCTCATAATTGCCCGAGTTGTAAGACGAGACTTAAGTTGGTAGATGGTTGCTTGTCTAATGACACTGATGAGTTCCAACTACCAAGTAATTTCACCAAGGCTCAGTTAACTACTTTGATAGAAGAAATGACAAGTGATGTCATATTATCCAAGGATATAGAGGAGATCTACTCGTTATATGAAGAAAACCTCCCAGATATTACGGATGTCAGGCATGACCTCGATTATATGAGAAGTTATAAATTCGAACAAGTTGAACACGAAAAAACCAAGTTGTCTTACGAGAATTGCATAAATAATGGTGTTTTCTCAAAAACATGTATGTCGTTCAAGGATAAAGTTGCGTCTTGTAAGGTTGAATTGGATAAACTAGAGAAGTCCAGATGTGTTGAAACTGACCTAGAAACTGAAATGACGGAAGACGAATTGAGAAGTTATATTCAGTCTATTAAGGTTAAGATGGTTGAAAAATCACATTGTTGTAAACGCATTGACGATTTATCTTTAAGGTCTAATAGGTATAAAAACAGTAATGATAAAATACTAGCCTCCTACGATGTAAGTCTTGATACTGTTGTTTCTATTTTAAAGACTGAAATCAAAGAAGGAGAACTTGAACTTACTGGTTTGTATACAAAAAGGAAATTACACTCTGTTAATCTCGAACAGATAACACGTTGGGTTAGAATGACAGATGACTTAAAAACATACAGGGGGTGGGAGGATAAACTTAGTGGTCTACAAGATACAGAAACTACCAGACGTAACGAGTATAGCGCTGCATTAACTCTAAAAGATAAGATTTTAGAGGCGGAAAGTATAGCCATGGTTAATTTGGTTGAGTCTATTAATACTCATGCGCGTGTATATTTGGACGATTTCTTTGAAGATGATCCAATAGTGGTTACTTTACAGGCATTCACACATACTAAGAAGGTTACAAAAGCACAGATTAGTATCGATATAGAATATAAGGGAATGGAATGTGATCTACAGATGTTAAGCGGTGGAGAGATGTCAAGAATTGTACTCGCTTATACTCTTGCATTGGCTGAAATGTTTAATTCTCCGTTATTGTTACTGGATGAATGTACTTGTAATCTAGATCAAGAAACTACTAATCATGTGTTCGATGCCATAAAAGAACATTTTAATGGTAAATTAACGATAATTGTTGCACATCAAGTAGTTACCGGTATTTTCGATAGATCTATAGATTTAGATAATTAATAATTAATAATTATTTTATATTTTTATTATATAAAATGTCTGTATGTAAGCAGAAAAAGAGAATAAGAATTTCGAAAGTTAAATCTGACGATTCTTTATCTCTAAAAACACTACCAGAATTAAGGGAAATTGCTAAAAATGAAGGAGTTAAATTTGCTTGTATACCTAAAGATGAACTTGTTAAGAATATACGTAAAAGAATGAATAGTCCTTGTAAACCTGGTAAAAAGTCTGTCGAATCTAGATGTGTTCTGAGTGAACACCTTAACAGATACAAACTTGAAGATGTGCAGGTTATCGCTACCGATTTGGGTATGACGGATATTGACGACATGTCGAAAACAAGTTTGATTAGACTCATAACCAAGAGTTTAAATTGTGAGAAAGGACAATTCGTAAGTGGTGTGACGAAAGTTTGTACAGATTCTAAAACTATGAAGGGAAGTTTTGAATTAAAAGAAAGGACAGAAGAAAATATTTCAGTTAATAAACTATTTGAAATGCTCTTAACTAATTTGAAGACATCTGTAGATACTCTCAAAAAAATGAACACGGCTAAAGATCCTGTTCTTAAAGAGTTGAAAGAATTACGGGAGTTTATAAAAGAAACCGAAGTATCTCTAGATAAGATTATTCTTGATCATGATGAAGGATTCAAGGAGAAAGCGCGTCTCGCCATAGAAAATGCTGAAGCCAAACAAAAGTTGGAAGAATCACAGGTTGAACTAAAAAAAGCGGAGGATGAGAAAAATAAGGTCGAAGCCGACAACCTGAATAAGGAAATTAGATTAAAATCAAAGGTTACAGAAACAAAAGCAAGAGAATTAAATGCCGAACTCGACAGAGTCAACGCCGAAAAAGAAAATGCTGAAAAATTAGCAAAAATTGCAACAACACGTGTTGATAATGGTAGTGATAGTGACGGTATTGATAATGGTAGTGATAGTGATGATAGTGGTAGTGTCGGCGAACAATATGATCAAGAAGAGCGTGATGATATTGCACAACTTGAATTGGAAAAATCAAAGGAGAATATGAAGAAGATGTATAATGATATGCAAAAGCAAAGGATAATTGAAAATGCACAACTAGCTGAAGAGAAACATGTTGCCAGAAATGTTGCCAGAATTAATAACAAATTCTCGCCCGAAATTGAACAAATCGATATCTCTAGTCAATTCAGTACTGAAATGAATATCCAAATTCTTCGTATACAGACAAGAGTAATTGATCATATAACAACTACATTTTTGGATGACTTTGTCCCAACGCTTCGTAAGAGATTTTATGAGTCCCAAAACACGTTACCCATCGGCATATCTTTTCCAACAAAATTAGGAGAAATAATTAAAGACTATGTACAAAATATTAAGAGATTTGCATGCTTAGAAACCAAATATATTCTTCACAAGGCCAGACTGTTTAAGGGTAATAGATCGCTCACACGGATGGTTGAAGAATCAGGTGACCGTTTAAGAGATACACAAAATATATGGAAACCAAAAGATAGTATTTTAAGATGTAACAAATTGTTAAGTGGAACCAAACTAGAATCAGACGGTATTTTCGAAAAAATGATGTTGTTAATGGAAAATATAGATGATAATACGAGTGAACTAACTTCATATTTAAAACATTCATGGTATTTACCATTCAATATACCTTTACAACTTTGCATTGATGAAATATTGATAAAATGGATGGATAGTTTAAACAATACTAATGAGATTTCTGGTTATCAATTACTCCAGGAAACCACCACGCATAGATTATGGGAATCGATGCTCTCCAATATTCAAATTTATAGAATACCCGATCGTGATCGTCCATCGACTCCAAGAATGACAGATGATGATGATAGTGATAGTGATTAATTTCTTTCTTGATTTTTAATTTAATTTATTAAAAATATTAGACACGTGACATCCGATTTAATTCGTATTGTAATACGCGATCCATAGAAGGTGGTTTGTCACTACTTCTTTCGTCGTTGTATTCTATGTTAACACGTTTAGATAAAATACATGTCTTTTTTTCTTCCGTATAGTTTTCTTCGTTTAACAAAGGTGATTTATCAAATGTATCTTCAAATTTGGCCTGTAACCATTCAATATACTCTGATGCATCTCTACGTTTGTTCACCTCCATTAGTAATTGTAAATCAGCGTTGTTTTCAATCATGTGATACGCACTACTAGCCTCTTTGTTTAAATGCATCATTTCGTCTAGATTACCGAATTTAACAACTGACATTATGAAACTTGACATTAGTGATAAAACTATTACAGATGAATTTACTAAATGGTTTGAGTCACTCCCTATTTCCTTTGTACCTGTGAGTATACCTGTTATGGGTCCAATCAACATTCCTGATAACGTTAGAAAGTTATATAATCTTTTTGATTTGTTAGCCTCTGTTATATGCATCATTCTATTAAGTCTGCATGTATCTCGTATCTTCTTTACGACGGCTTCTGTGTTTTCATTCCAGTTATTCATTTATTATATTATTATTATTTCTTATAATATAATTATACATCAAGTGATTTTGAAATAGTTGCGTAATGGTAATTACCAAAACGTCTTACAACATCATAATAATTCTGTTCACTTTTCGCTATTTTTATCATCTTTTTACGAAGTATAGACATAAGTTTATTCTGTGTTATGTTTGGCGGATAAACTCCGTTGTGATTACTGTCTATAAATTTATCTAATATATCGAACTCACCTGCTTTTATTATGATTTTTTCCGTTATACGAATTATGTCTAGTTCTATATCTTCAAGCGACAAATCGGTAGATGTCTGTATAATCGGTTCTAACAGAGTCTCTTCGTTATCTTCGAACTCTTCGTTATCTTCGACTTTTGTATTAGACCAATTATTTTTTACATCACATGACTTGACTACGAAATTTATGAAATTTTCCATATTAGTGACATCTAAACGACAGCACAATTCCAAGCCTTGATGATCCGTATACTCTTTCATATCCGTGATTGTTTCACGTGCCATATTTTCTAACCGTTCTATTTTAGCATCTTCATTATCCTCTATCTCCACTAACTTGTCATCGGCTTCCTGAAGTTTCTTAATATGATCTACTTCTAAAGTATTATATTCTTTATAGAACTCTTTATTGAGTTTCTTTATTATATGTTCTTTCTTTCCCATTTATTAAGTGTGTTTTGTTTTTTAAGTATTAGATTTAGTATACTGTGATATAAAACCAGAAGAACAATTGAAAATTAAACGCGAGAAATTATGAAACGCTAGTTTATGGTTTACCTCTAATTTTGGGTGTTCTCTACTCAGATTTGTTAAAAATATGCTATACAAGTCTTTTAACTCATGTATGTAAGCATTGTGCCATTCTTCTCGGTCGTTATTATAGTTAGTATTCATTATTTATACTATAATAACTAAATGTTTAAACTTAATTCAGTTCTTGTAATTCACTCTCTAATTCATCGTCTAAACTAACAACTTTTAATTCTAAATTTTCATTTTTTATCACACCTGGTGTCCTAAACTCTTCAACTAAATCTTCCTCCTCCTCTTTCGTATATTTAGGTGAATGAAAGGATGGAGGGGGAGGGATAACTATCTTCTCAATTGGTTGTTGTGTACGAACAGGCTTTTTGTCTTGTTTAGATAAACCTAATATCAAAGTATGGTTTGAATTACAAATAACTCGTAACTCTTGGATTTCTGCTTTCAATTGGTCAATCTCGTCGTCTCTCTCTTCCATCTTTTGTGAAATGTCCTCGATATGCTTGAGGGTTTTAATATGCTTCGAATAGAAATAATAACATATAAGACCTAATACTAATATTTCAATACCGATACGTATCATGTCTTTATTATTTGATAATAACGGAATAGTAACTTTTGGTATAACTTGTTCTGACATTTATCTTGTCTTCATATTTTTTTAAGTCGTAATACGTCATCTGGAAAAAACTTTTAATTACAACGGAACTTGTATTATAAATCCGGAAAAAAACTTTTGCGTTTTACAAGAAATTTATAATTCTATAATTTAATTTTTTTTCTAAAATAATATTTCTTATAAAAACACAAAAGTTTTTTTCAGGATTTATAATAGGTGAAATTGTAAAAAGATCGTGAATGAAAATACAGTTATACGGTATATTTTAATATGACGTATTACTTTTATATAAAATCATTTTTATATAAATCTTTGTAACCCAAGGCAGGATTTGAACCCGCAACCTTTCGATTCGTAGTCGAATGCGCTATCCAATTGCGCCACATGGGCATCATATATACAATGTAGCATTTGTTTAAGTACTTTTACGAAAGACAATCACACTACCATGTCGGCCTTTAGAGAATCATGACAAACATAATTCTCTAACCTAAAGTCACTAAAAACTAGAGTATTTATATCGTCCAAGACATTTATATCTCTGTCAATAAATAACGTAGGTTTCTTATACGGACAACGGTTAATCTGTTCATACACAACCGTAGAATGTGACTCGTATACATGAGTATCCCCTGTTGATAAATTGAAGTATCTTGGTGTCTTCTTAGTCAATTTACAAATAATCATGAGTAACATAGACGAAGATGCTATATTATACGGAGTACCAAGGAAGAAATCCTGAGACCTATTGTAACAGAACATATCAAGAAAATCACCGTCGACATAGAATTGTGTTATTATACTATGACATGGGTAAAGCACTCCTTCATCTGCCTGAGACGGATTGTATGTTGTCATTAATATGCGTCTAGATGTCGGGTCATTTATTATCAAGTCGACGACAACCTTTAACTGGTCAATAGAACCATGATCATCAGACTTCACGTGACGTCCGTCTATATTCAAGTTGTATTTTTTATTGAATGTTCGCCACTGATAACCGTACATTGGTCCCATGACGCCTTCAGCATATAGAAGTCCTCTATTTTTTATGAATTTGGAACTTGTGTTACCCTCCCAAATTTTCACCTTTTTCTCTGACAAAATTGTAGTATCTGTGTCTCCTCTCAAGAAAAATAACAATTCTTCAACTATCCCCCGTAAAAACATTCGTTTTGTTGTTAATAAGGGAAATCCATCACGTAGGTCAAACGAAAGATTTCTGCCGAATACAGATCTCACATCTCCGTTTCGACCTGTTCTAGAATCACCATTTTCAACAATTCCACGAGCGATAGATAAATATTGAGTCTCTGATTTGTCACCTTCATATTCGAGTTTTACATAATCGAAACCTTCGTATTTATCGATCTTCACTATTACATACCCATATAACCAAGACTTATCGAAGAATGTGTCACATAAAGAATTGTCATCGATAATTGACAGATGAATAACAGGATGTAATTTTATAAACATTCCGTATATATCGGAACCACCAGCAACTATGTATCTCGTACCAGGATTTCTTTTTTTTTCAAATTCATCAACCGAATTTATAATATCTGCTTCATTTAACCAACCAGTTCTTTCTGGTTTATTTCTGGACATGCATAAAATTTTTCTGTCTTTTAACCTCTGTAATGAAACGCATGTTTTCCGACCCATAATTAAGGTAGAATTTTCAGTTAATTTTTGAAACATGGTAAGGTTTGCTTCACAATTCCATGGTATTTTTCCCTCTTTACCAATCCCAAAATCGTTATTTATTGCGACTATTAGTTCTAACATTTTTAATATAATGTTAGGATTTTAAACAATTAATTGATTTTAAATTTATAATATGGTTTTTGTGATTCAATGTAAATAAAATAAAATTGATTAAATAATATGTTATATAACATCGAATCATATATCAAAACATGAAGTTTATAACAAAAATAATAACCTATATAATTAGAGAAAAACCCCCACCCTTACCACAGGGTAGATGGAAAATAAATTATTGTAACATAAAAACAGATCGTAAGATTGATTTAGCGAACGAAGATCATTGTGGTACATGCAATCAATACGCGCATGAACAATTGAATTTGATAAAACGGGGTAATAAGACTAAGAAGAAGTAAAATATTTAATAATTAAAAATAAGACATGATCTTTTTTTTAATTAATGATTCTAACAGATAAGTTTCACAAACGCTTACATTACATATAATTTCTAATACGGTTTTAGAATATTAATTTATTGTAAAGTTATCTGGTAATTCAAGTTCTTCAGAATCAGAACCAGATAAAGTATCTTCGTCTGAATCCGAACCCATATCACTGTCGGTTGGTCTATGAGACTCTGGTATGAACTCATCTGATAGGAAATTATCCATGTGTCCGTTTCCCATAACGTCATCTACTTTAGATAAACGTTTAGTATCCTTGTCTTTTTGTTTAAACCAAAGGTCAATCATTTTCATCTTACCGTCGTAACGCTTATGATATGTGACAGAGTTTAACTCTAACATTATCATCTGATTGACACAATCAAGTGATACTAAATTATCCAGGTCGATATCGAATTTACTCATATCGGGATACACAACGTCTTCTTCAATAGTGGATAATTGATCACTAAGATGCTTGAGGGCATTTTCGTTCCCTTCATATTTTATAAAATAATACCATGATTCACAATCAGGTCCACTGGTCTCCATTAAAACAGCGTATTTGTCAGACATTTTGCTTTCTATTATTTTATTTATAAATCTATTTACTCGTAGTCACGCATCGTGATTCCAACCGGGAATCTAGGAATACCGTCATTCGTCAACTCTTGGTATTTTACAGTCAACAACTTGCCATAATAACTCGTCCGATTGTCGTAATAAAACCGTCTATCATCTCTCGTACCTTTTGGTCTTACATTAAACTCCTTACCTTCTTCATTTACACAAACCCAAATCACAGTGCCTTTATCGTTTCCATTACCTTCCTCTGACCCAACAATCTGATATTCAGAATCCATAAACCTCTTGTATTTCTGTAAATTATAGGATCGTTTATCTATCTCGTAAGGAGAATCCGTGTTACGAATCATAATACCCTCGTCGCCATTTTCTAGAAATTGAAAAAGTAGTTTCTCTATATCTTGTCTATTTTCTACCTGATAAACAGGTACTATTACCAATGTCTTAGTCAAGTCTCTTTTTACCAGATTATCAACCAATTCCCATCTATCAATAAACGACATGTTAGTACAATTAGGATTAATACAATCGAAAACATTAAACTTAACAAAGTTCATATCCGACCTGTCTGTATTATTCAAATTTTTCTTTCTCACTAACCCAACTACTCGTTGGAAATCTAGAACGTCTGAAAATAACTCACCATCTAGAATTATATCGCCTAAGTCTATATTATTAACCGCATGTTTAATATGCCTTAATGCAGTGAAATCTTTACCTGTTCTAGAAACAATCTCGATATTTCCATTAGATACTTTGACGATACAACGAACTCCGTCTAATTTAGGTTGTGCACTCGCAGGGAACAAGATTTTACTCTCATGTACCTCGAAGTTTTGTGCCAACATCGGGGAGACCGGTAGATTTTCATTCTTTCCGTCTTCTGATTCGGTATATCCCATATCGGTCTTCTTTTTTACCAAAGAGTTGTATTGCAACTTTGCTTGATCGATGACCGATCTACCCGCCTTTCCATCGCGTATTACCGTAGGAGAGTCCACAATTATCTTCCCACCTACCTGACCTCTTGAAGTAACTATTGAGTATACCCCATCCTCCTGCAACATCTCGATGCTCCATACCAACATTTTATTTGCTGGGGATAATCGAAAAATATTCTTGCTTTGAACTACTGACATAACAATTTCTTTCTATATATCTATTTAAAAAATCAATTTTCTAGACTATTTTAAAAATTGATTTTTTAAACAGTCCCGAATAAATAAGAAACAAAAATGGAACAATTTCTCGCAAGATTATGCAATATTCACAACATTGACAAGGATGTTGTTATTTCCGATTGGAAATCATTCGATGAAGAAAATACTAAATATAATAAAATGAAAAAGCCAGAGTTGGTTGAGATTTGTAAGCAATTTGGGTATATACATGTTGGTTCTAAACCAGAGTTGATAATTAATATACTAAATAAGGTTAAGGTTGTTGAGAAGGTTATTAAAAAGAAGAGTGTGAAACAAGAACCTCTCAAGACTGACATACTTTCAAAATTAAAGTCAGAAGTTCCACCTATTGTTATCAGACGAAATGTTCACGGTAATTATGAACATCCAGATACTGGGTTTATTTTTAACCAGAAAAATCATGAGGTTGTGGGTAAGCAACTTGATAACGGTGAGATTTCAGCGATATCTAAGGATGATTTGGAGGTATGTAAGCAGTTTAATTTCAAGTATGTCATTCCTTTCAATCTGACTGATGGAGGAATTGGTGAAGACGATACAATTTTAGAAGATGAACTAGATGAAGAGAATCTTGTTTCAGTCGAAGAAGAAGAAGAAGAGTCTGAAGATGAGATAGAGTATGATGAATGAGTGTGTATTTTGAGATTATAATATTAAAGTAATTTATATTATAAAAAAATGTTTATGAATAATAAATGAATTACGATATATCAAATTTCATACCGTTTTACCCTTCTATAAATTCAGATACTTTCAATAGCAGTGTGTATAAAAAGGCTGAATTTCGAATACCTGAAATATCTCGTGTTGAAGATTTTCCATCGAATAAGGGCGATCTCATGACACATCAAGTAATTATATCTAGAATGATGTCCTCTCATACTCCATACGATGGCATATTGTTGATGCATGAAATGGGAACAGGTAAAACATGTAGTGCTATTGCAATATTAGAACTAATAAGGTCTGAAGATAATGGATTTAATAAATATTATTATGTGTGTAGTAGTGATGCATTGCGTTCAAATTTCACTTCTGAGTTTAAGGGAGTATGTACAAAAGGTGATTATGAAGATGTTAATTTAAGTGATATTGGGATTATAACTATGACTTATGGTACATTTCTTAAAAGGTTTAAGGAAAATAATAACCTAAAAAATGCCGTCGTTATAATAGATGAAGTACATAATACTCGTACGACTTCAGAATCTTTTGGTACTATCTTAAAGTCTGCTGTAAATATTAAAACCATATTATTATCCGGTACTCCGATGACAGATGGTCCAAGTGGTATTTCATCTGTAATGAATATGATATTACCGGATAATCTACAGTTACCTACCAATGATGAATTTTTCGATAATATGAATGAGGATCATATTAACCAACTACGTTCCGCGTTCAAAGGTAGAATTTCTTATATCAAATCCACACCTACTCTAGGTGTTAAAAGGACGTTCATTACTAATGAGAAAAATGAGGTCGAAGGATTTGAACATTACAAGTTGTATGCTTCTCAAATGAGTAACCATCAACATATCGCTTATTCTAAGGCTTTAGTATCTGACTTATCAGATGGTTCTTCAGCGGCATTTTCTCTTTCGTTACAGGCATCTAGTTTCGTAGGTAATAACGGAGAATATCAACAAGATGACCTAACTAACTTTAAATTTGATTTCAAGTCACGAAGTAATGAAGGTCGTTTGACGGAATTAGAAAAATATAGTCATAAATATGCAGATAGTATACGAATGATATTAGATGATAATAGTAAACGGAAAAATATTTTCGTATTTAATAAATATATTAGAGGAGGTGGGTTAGAAATGTTTGCAAAACTTCTACTTATATTTGGTTTTCAATCCGTTACTTCTTCCAACGTAAAGACAATACGTGCAAGTACAAGTCTCCGTAGATTCATTCTTCTAACCGGGGATCCAAAGATTGACAAGAAGACTCTCATCGAGAGATTTAATCAGGATGACAACAAAAATGGTGAGATTATACAAGTTGTTCTTGCGTCCGATGCGATATCGGAAGGTTATACTTTTAAAAATATACAAATTATCGACATTCAAAGTCCATGGTTTCAATTCGCTAAAATTTCCCAAGCCATCGCTAGAGGTATTAGATTCGGGTCTCATCGAGTCTTGTTAAGAGACCAGCGTGAAGTTGATGTAAACATATACCTACGTGTTTCTATACCACCAAAAAGCGTTATTCCTGTAAAGTCGTTTGAGATGGGAATAGACGTATATGCTTACAAAACAGCCGAAAATAAAGACATAATCGTAAAGAAAATAGAACACATAATAAAAGAAGAAGCGATTGACAGTCGTATAAACTTCAAAAGAAACAAACGCCCCGAAGAGATGAATTTCACTAGAGACTGCGACTACATGGAATGCGATTATTCTCCTTTTCCTTTAGAAATCAAACCGAGAAACGACACTTTAGATTATTCCACTTTTCAGATGTATTACGGAAAAGGAGACGATACAATATCACGAATTATCCAATTATTTGTCGATCGAACAACCATACGTTTAAACGAGATAATAAGCGTTACATCCGCTCACCCTCTCCAAATCCTTACTGCATTATACCATATCATTACAACTGATGTTATCATCAAACATAAAACAATGGAATATTACCTAAGAGAACAGAACGATATATATTATTTAGTAGATACAATTTCTAATAATTGCTCATTATTCGATGCATATTACGTTGACAATGTACACGGTGAAAAAGTCGATGATGTTGCTGTTGAATTAGTTAACGAGTTCGATGTACTAGAAATATTAAATAATGATAATATTACAACACCAATAGACATCGTAAATATATTCATAAGAGAGGGAATTAAAGCGACACAAAAAGAGATACTGTTGGAACAAGTTATAAAATCAAACATAATACCCGAACAAATGACAACTGTCTCAGAACAGGTAAAAATATTGTACAAAGGGATGTTTGGTAGAATTAGAGGAATATACTACTCATGGTATCCTCTACACGTTAAATCAGGCCCTTGTAGAAAGATCGATAACGGAGAATGGGTAGACTGCATAGTTGATGATGAAAATCAGATAATTATACCTTATTTAAAGTCAATCATTGATAATGTTATCACAAACGCTACAACTATCAAACCTGTACGTTCGTCCAACGTGATATATTACGGGTTGATTGGAAATTCAGATGATTCTATCAATAAAACAGGTAAAATCGAAGATTTCAAGATAATGAATATTGAAATAGGAGTTGAAAAATCAATCGATAATCGAAAAAATAACAGAGGTCAAGAATGTACAACATTCATAAAGAAGGAACGGTTCGATGATGTTAAGATCAAATTGGGTATAGAATCAAAGGATATAACAAATGTAACTAGAGGTTCGAAATTAACGAAACCTACAATGTGCGATATAATTAAGACTGCAATGCAAAATAAAGAGTTAATAATTACGAATGTCAATCTCGTAAGGTAATAAAATTGAAAACGAATTATAATATTTAAATAAAAAACATAATAATGACAACTCTTACGAAATTATGCCTGGAATCATTGGCTAACAGTATATGCAATGCCCCTCCTGTAATTCAGGAAATGGTGGTTGATAATGTAATTACGAAAATTAAAAAAAATAAAAAACAAGATATACAAACAAAAACAACCAATGATATATGTGACATGAACACAACTTTGATTCCTGATATAGTCAACTATATATCTGACAGAAATTATAATATACCATTTGATACATTCTCTCGGATAAAAATTCAGACTAGATTCAAAAATTGTACCAACCCGTACGTTTTAGATACTGCCATAGATATAGCCGAAAGTGTAGCAATGTTTTACAAAATTAAAGATGTAGGTTATAACTTAAACTACATGGATGACGAATCAAGTGACGAAGGGGATTATTAAAATTATTCATAAATTATTGAATAATTTTAAGGTGATTTATTGAGTGAATGTATATCATATAATATAGAACCGCGTATCAATGAATGGGATTTATTAAGTTTAATGATTTCTTCTGGTTTCAGACAAAATACATCAGTTGTATCATTAATGCTATTCATTAGAAACACGGTTGTCTTGTCGGTGTATGTATATTTAGTGGGTATGTTCACATCTATGGCAGCGTATATATGTTGAACAGATTTCAATGGCAACTTTTCATATGACTTGTTCTTCTCTTCCATTCTTTCTTCCATTGCTTCGTAGTATATACCCTCAATACTATCAGCAAAAACATACATTGAACAAAGCATTTTTTCATAGTCGATTGGTTTGGGTTTGCAAAACTTCGCTACTTTGTCTATAGTTTTATGTAACATTTCACTAAAGGTTTTAGTTGCCTCTTTGGAAGTAGACTCATCCATATAAGCGACTCTTACATATCTAGCCGCCTCGATTGCTCCTTTTAAAATATATAGATTATAATATGCATTAGATATAGTATTCTCGATTTTTACCCATTCAGTTAAAAACGCCCTAAATGATCTCTTTGGGTTCTGGTAATCACATTTCTCCAACGGAAGTATTATTAGAGTCTGAAACAAATCAATACAGAAATTTTCATATTCACTGAAAATTATAGACTTCTCGCAATAATCAGTTGTAAACTGTGTGACTTCTTCCGTAAGATTATCATCTTCATTCTCGTCCCATCCAGAAAACCAATCTATGTCCAAGCACGAGAATGAGTTCTTTACAACGCGTTTTAATATCTTCGATTTCTTAGTACCTCTAGCACATTTTATTTCGTCTGCAACTGTCACAAGAAATAATTTAGGGTCTACTATGTGGTCAAATCGATCACTCGTGAAACCAGAAGAAGTGTGACCCATCGTCGGTAACAATGGACCGTCTTCCATGTCGCTTATATAAGAAAAACCAAAGTCTATTATAACTGGATAGTGACCGAGTGTTGGAACACAAACTTGATTTTCTTTATCTAACACATAAACGAAAACTACATCCTTATTACATTTTCTCATTAAAATATTTAGTGAATGTAGATCATAATGAGAAAAATTCTTTCTCTTTTGCGCCATTGCAATAGCAAGTAACACCTGTTTCACACTAGAATATAACACATCTTCATGTATTTTTTTATCAGACTTGATATAACTATGAAATTTATTACTTTTATCAATGTGTTCAGAAAGCAACATCTTATCATCGATCATGTATTTAACATCGGCATGTGCTTCAAATGGATGAGTATTGGAAATAGTTCGTGGGTTTCTCTGGCAATCAACCATGCCAAACGACTTGCAAAAATGTGGACAGTATGGTGCTAAATCATTTAGACCATTCATGACGGAATACTCGTGTGGTATCAGATGGTCTATCTCCTGTGATATTTTAAACGCAACTGTCATGTTTGTGCCTTTAACTTTCAATGTACCGACAACACCTTGCTTACCTGGCTTACCAAATAAAGCATCGAACTCTAACCAATCAGTCCATGGTTTATCCTTGTTCTTTTCAAATAGAATCTTAATCTTGCTGTAATTACATAGATCTCCTAATGGGTTAATAGTTGTCATTTTTCTATTTAAAGTAAAACTTTAAAACTTAATTTCAAAATTAAAACAAGTTATTCCGTGAATTAAAATAGTATTTATAGTTGTATCGTAACAACTCTAAATAATGGGAGATCTTAACAAAAAATTTATTTTGTTTTTAGAAACTGTTGAATTGAAGAAGTCGAAAGAACACAATGTAAAAGCATGGATGCAATATAACGACGAGAAAAAGAAGAAACCACGGAAGAAAAATGCGTTTTTTGTTTTCTTGAACGACAGAAGACCTTCATTTATGGAAGAGAACGAACACCTAACCACTAACAAAGAGATACGAAGTAAGTTAGGAGAAGAATGGGCACTTATGAAAGAACAGAATACAGAGGAATACATAAAATTCGAACAAATGGCTATTGAGATGTCCCCGGTTGATACTAACGAAACAGTATATGAGGTTTCGAAACCGTTTCATAAATTCTCACTTGAATTCAGGGCAGGTGTAGATGAAGAGAATCCCGGAATGACTCAGGTTGAGATAACTCAGGTTCTTGTTGATAAATGGAACGAACTAACTAGAAAAGAAAAAGAGGAATGGGTTGTATAAAGAACTTTTGTTTACAAATTATTATAAGTAATTTGTAAAAGTTTTTAAAATAAATTATAAATTTAACATTGATTTAATCTCATCACATACCATTTTTCTTCCAATGAATTTTGTTATAACACCATCGGTTTTTAATACAACCATTGACGGAACTTTTTCCAAACAAAAGTACTTGAACAAATCATCTTCCATATCGTTAAACAATACTGGCACATTCGGCGAAACCTCGATAAAATCTTCTAGTAAAATTTTAGGTTCAGTGCAATACTTACATGTTTTTCCGCTAAAAAAATAGACCCATATATTCTGTTTTTGTTCTTCACTCATTTTATTTATTTCTAAATATTTATTTCAAATAAAAAACGATTTTTATAAATATATTTTCATATAAATGTAAATATACAGATGATTCAACCATCAAACAAATATTTCATTGGGACAATTGGATTTACAACTAAGAAAAGTTGTGCCAACTATACAAGAATGATAGTTAACGCTCTTGATACAAGAATAATAGTTAACGAAAGTCACATACATTTCACCTTTTTATGTGATTTAATCCAAAACCATCCAGATAGTGGTGATAAGATAGGCGCGGGTATAAAACATTTCATTGTTACACAAAATTATATTAATAAATCAAATACCTTAGCAGTTATGAGATGCGATGATAGTAAAGAAAATTTTAGTTGGACCTGGGGGTCAAATTGTCGCGATTATCTCAAAGAGGCGTATCGTATTTTGGAGAGTGGAGGTGTACTTCATATTGTCGAACCAACCAAGAGATGGTCAGAAACTGAAGGTGGTCAGTATGGAAGAGTAAAAGAGGGAACAGAGGCGGTAAAGTTGATTGAGTTGTTGAAAAATACGGGATTTAGGGTGGAGACGATACAGATCGAAAAGTTTTGTTATTTCCGTTGTGTGAAGTAGATAAATAAAATAAATTAGAAATGATTTTATATAATAATAAATTATACAAAATACTAAAAAGTATGAATTCTAATGTACTACGTAAATTAGGTGATAAATATACATCGGATGTTTTAAGAATTCGGTACAAAATGTATCGTGAAAACTATATTGAGACTGTTGAAATTATAAAGAAAACTGGATTAGCAATTCGTCACCAAAACCCTCCCGAAGATGTTACCGAAAATATTGTTAAATTTATTATTAATAACTACGATAATGATACATCCTGTAAATGGGCAAAGAGTATTAAAGAAAAAAGTGGTGATTTATGTTCAGAAAAATACTCACTCAAATCACCACCCGAAGTGAAAGCATTTACATCAGATGGTCCGTCTTCATTTGGTCCAACTAAAAAGTTCGGGATAATTTATTTCTTAGATATGCGTCAGTGGTTAAATGATACGTTTATATTATGGAAGTTAAACGTATCTAATGAATCTCCTGAATGGAGAAACATAAGAATAAATAAGAATCAAACTCTTGAAGAACAATGTAAACAAGGACGAAGACCTCATATATCATGGGATAATATACAATCCCAAATACCAGAAAAATGTGTTCAAGTTTATTATGGTAATTTCGAAGGTATATTTACGAATCCGCTTGAATAAGCAATGGTATTAGTCGGTTAGCAATCAGTTCCACGACAGGAACCGAAACAGCATTCCCAGCAAGTTTGTATAAATTTGTATCTGAAATATTAGGTAGAATATAAGACGGTGGAAAACCTTGAAAATTAAAGCATTCACGTGGTGTTAATTTTCTTATTCCTTTATCATCAAGGATTAACGGAACATTGTGTCCACCCCCGCCCATATTTGCGGTTAAAGTTGGGCATTCATTGCTTTTGTTTTCGCGAACATAAACGCGTCTGTATTGATAGACTGTGTTTTTTTTAATAACACTATTTTTAACCAATTCCCATGTAGATGATTTATCCGTATAATAATATTTATCGGCGACATCAGGTTCTAATAAAGAGGATATTGGTTTCTTCGGTATATTCGGAAAGTCTAAGTTAAACTTATCGAAAATGTCCTTTGATTTTATACAGACAATGTATATTCTTTCTCTGTGTTGTGGTATGCCGGTAATTCCTGCTGTATCAAGAACCTTAAAACGTATGTGATATCCACGATCAATTAAGTGTTTCTTGATAGTTTCAAATGTTTTCCGTTCATCATGAGAGACTAAATTTTTAACATTTTCTAGAATGACACAAGAAGGTTTATGAAAATCAATAATGGATAAAATTTTCCAAAACACATTCGATCTTTCATCATTGAATCCTTCTTGTTTTCCAGCAATACTGAATGGTTGACATGGGAAACCACCAGTTAGGATATCGTGTTTTGGAATATCCTCAGTTTTTATGTCGTTTAAATCACCGAGTGTTAGTTTGTGTCTAAAGTTTGAATCATAAGCGGTTTTTGACCATCCAACCATATCATTTGAAAAAACGCATTCTACCTCGCCTGTTTTTTCGAAAGCATTTGTGAATGCTCCTGTTCCAGCAAATAGATCAATCATTTTTAGTCTAGATAGAGTGTTGTTCGTAGTTGTAGGCTTTAGTGGTTCGATAATGTAGTTAGTAGTTGACTTGATCATTAATAGTTGGATAATTTCGTTCTTTTTCAAACTACTGTATCCTTTAATTTGTCGTTCTTTACAAATTGAAATTAATTCATTACGTGTTTTTTTTATGTATGAGTCCATTGTGTCTGTTACTGATTTAATTATTATATTGTTCAAAATCAATTTTAAATCTTCATTAGAAATAAAATTTTATGATGGATCACGTCACGTGGAAATACAGGTGCTGGTGATGTGATTTATGGGACGAAGTTTAATATATGGAAATTTAATCAAGATGCTGAATGATTTTAGATAACGGAATAAAATGATAATGAATGTATAATAATGAATGATGGTAAAATATATGGAAATTTAATTATGCAACAAATTTTATTTGTTATTTTAGTTTATTTATATGACTACTTGAATACGGTTCCAACCCTTCACACCCTCCTTTTTATTTTCTTTTTTCTTTTTTTACATAACTGGACCCCACGCTAATTCACTAGAATATCTTTTCAACACCCTGTCACTCGTTGGAGTGACCCACAATGGTTGCTTCTCGTTGATAACAACCTTTACAACTGGTTGTACAAATTTCATACCTATCCTAATGCAAAGGTTAGACTTTAGTTCTCCTTCATGAAGGAAGTTGCAGACCTTATTACCCATGTTAACAAACTTGTCCGCTATTTTTTTGACGAACCGACAACGCTTGTTCACACAGTTCTTTGGATTGAGATCTTCGGTAGTATGAGCGAAGTTACACTTTCCAACCGAATGAGGACACTTCTCACCATTAACTACTGAAAAACACATTATAGTAGCAGGTTTCGACTTCTTCCAAGAGACCTTCTCAATAACAACCGTAGAGATAAATGGGTTCAACGCCGCTTCCGCGATCTTTAACAAATCGATAACAAGCGTCTTCTTGTACAACGAGGTAACAAGCATATTCATGTCCTTATCCCTCTTGACTTTCTTCTTATCCATAGTCTTATCGATAGTGATCCACTTGGTTTCGACAACCTTAGGTGTAACTACCTTAACATTAGGTAAATACATATTCGAATCGAAATCAAAACTATTAACCTTGGCATTGAAGAATGCAATTTCATCATTCTTGAACTTATGCAATGCCGCCATCTTCTCGGCTAGGACAATATCCTCTGTGTTCACATTGACAACCTCAACATCGGCACCCTTCATAGACTCTGTATCGAGAAGATAGAGTGCTCTTTGTGCATTGAGTCTTACCATAAGAACTTCTCTTTCAGATGTCTCTATCTCGCTTTTCTTCTTATTATTGAGATTCTGGCGATTATGTCTAGCTCTTTGTTTCGCTATGTAGGCAGGTGAATTCATCTGTGCTAGAGTAGGAGGTTTCTGACCCCCGCCGTTTCTGCGATGTCCAAAAGCCGTACGACTTGTGGACGTCGTCGTTTGTTGACCCTCCCAAGGTCTCAACGGTCGGATAGAAAGAGCCTCTTTCTCGGCAAACTTCTTCATCTTCTCTAGCCTAACAACCGAAAATTTAGGGAGACTATTCATAAATTTTAGGTCGTTATATTCCTTAATTTCAACTTCCGTACGGTTATTGAATATGGTATGGTCGTCTACCTCAGGAAATTTGATCGGAGATTCAATCGGAGGGACAATTTTATTGGCCTTGAGGTCCCACATCTTAACTGTTCCATCACTCCAAAGGTAATCGTCTTCGATTACGTCATCTCTATCCATTCGGAGTTCATTTATACCCACTGAACTATTCATCCATCCGTCGCTATCAACAGTGTTGATTTTATTGTTATTGTTATTCTTGCGCTTGGAGAACCACATAGAAATTTCGTTGTTGTATACTTTATTCATTTTGGTTTTGGTTACTGTAGGGAAGAGAAAAGGAGAAGAAAAGGGAAAAAGGGAGGAAGGGGGGGAGGGGTGAAAAGGGTTAGTATAATTGGGTATTGGCGACGATGATAATGATGATGGCGATGGTAATATTAATGTTGATGGTAATGTTGATGGTGCTGATGGTGCTGATGGGGCTGATGGTGGTGGTGATGATGGGCAAGAATTTACATTCATCCATCCGTCATTATAATTCATGTGCTCCTCTAAGCCCATGAAAGTTTCGTAGTAGTTAATTTCATCCTGATTTATCTTATAGTTGACTTTATTCATTTTGATTTTATTTTGTTTTAGTGTAGGGGGAAACTCCCCTGCCTGTGTGACAGACGGTACTTGTAGTGTGAGGCACTACCAGAAAAGATAAAAAAACAACTAACTTATTGGGACTATTTAACAAACTTCATAAACATGCACGTAAAACCATATTGGAACCTCGGAGTTTTTGGCCATTTTTAACTACTACGTAAAAAAATGCCAAACGCCTTATAGTCTCCTATTTCTAGGCGTTTCAGACTATTCAGCTGAGTGGACAGGGAAGGCAGCCAGCGGGTGTTTTTCACACTTCGCCGGGCCCGAGCTACTATATCCACTACGATGGAAGGATGACAACCACCGCCGGTCTTTCGACCGTACCCTGTATTCTTACGATACAACACACATGCTCATCCATGAGCACCACAACCCCAAGTCAACGACTTTTTTACCTCTTCACCTTTTGTATTCCTTTGAATTGCTTCAAAGGAAGACGGACGAAAATTAATTTTCCTATCGTTCTTCACCCAAGACCCGATATCCTCATCTTTCTCTAGAAATCATTATCGAAAATCAATTTTCCTATCGTTCT
>Ga0105055_10002504_pt1 | contig 28478 bp, 28 predicted proteins | sample BON03_FD_78090 | JGI IMG/M metagenome (GOLD analysis project Ga0105055, IMG submission 78090) | Freshwater microbial communities from Lake Bonney liftoff mats and glacier meltwater in Antarctica - BON-03 | ecosystem: Environmental > Aquatic > Freshwater > Ice > Glacier meltwater | place: Lake... | reverse complement strand
TTTAGCTCGTCCCGGTCTGACCTATTTCACATCACTTCGCTCTTTGCCACCTACTAGCCTTCTAAGGCTAAAACCATATCCTTTCGTTTCGGTTGGTTGATAAATGGGCTCGTCCGTTTGTCACGCCGCTTGCGGCCTGACGCTCTTCAAACTTCGTTGGAAATCCCGCTCTTTGTACCAGCCGGTAAAAACGCCCTCACGTTTTCCTGTACCAACGCATTGGTCATATGCAATGTGACAAGTGTGTAGATGCCCGAGCTAAACCCGTAGCGCCGCGCCACGTTGCCAAATACCATGACCACGACTCAGAGCACGATTAAATATTCCCTCAGTTTGAACCGTCAACTGGTGGATGTATCCAGTAAATTTTGCAAGTTCGTCTTTCTTTTTTAGGTCATCTTCAGTATGGGCGCAGGCTGGTTGAGCCTGGGCAGGCGGAGGCGTGATGTCAGCACTTTTTCGATGTCGTTGTGCGCACTGTCAATTAACACGCGAATAGCTTTTTCGGCACGATCAGCGTCATGTACGATCACCGCATCAAGTACCTCCCGGTGCAAAGGCAATGACTGCATCGGGCTATCCTTGATACGGGTCGAGATTTCAAAGCTGGTACGCAGCAACGCGCCCAGTGCCTTGCTCATCTGCACAAGCATGCGGTTGCGGCTGGCACGCAACAGCCCCTGATGAAAACGCAGGTCGTAGGTAACGTAATCACCGCCCTCTTCTACCGCACGCTTCATGCCAGCGTATGCCAGTTCGATTTCAGCCACGTCTTGCAGTGTGGCGTGTTCGGCGGCCAGACGCATAGCGGCGGGCTCAACGACGCGACGCAAATCCTGTAGGTCACGTAAAAATTCAGGCGTTAAACCAGCCTTGGATTGCCAGGCGATGACATCCGGGTCAAACCAGTTCCAGCACTCGGAGGGCAGCACACGCGTGCCAACCTTGGGGCCGGTGGTCATCAGCCCCTTGGCAATCAGTGATTTGACGGCCTCACGCAAGACCGTGCGGCTCACGCCAAGTTCAAGGCACAGGATGGGCTCCGGCGGAATGGATGCGCCTATACCGTAGCGTCCAGCGACTATCGCTTCCCCAAGGTGATCAACCGTATTGCCATGAACGTTTTTGATCATGTATTTCAATCACGCACAAACAAAGTAAGCAGCGGATCCGGCCCCACCTGGCGGCTCCAGTGGCCGTGCACGGCCGCGTCGAAGCTGGCGCCATCTGGCAGCAGATCAGCAGAGTAGAAATGCTGGCCCGGCAGAAAGATGCGCGATGTCCCGTCCTGCAGGCCGATCTCCATCTCGCCGCCCAGGATGAACACCCACTGCGTATGGAGGGAGCAATGAAACTGGCTACGGAAACCGACGGGACTGTGGCGCAGCTGGAAACCACCGGAGGGAAAAAGCGCCGAGAGCATGGCTTGCGGCGAGCCTTCGCCAAACGGCACGGTTTCCTCGCGGAATTTAGCGCGGCCATCGGTATCGGTATAGAGAATGACTTCGGTGAAAACGCTCACAGGGGGCTCCGATGTGAAGGGCTGAAAATTTGTCTCATCACGCCAATTCTCTGTCAAAAGCAATCTGCACCTTCATGGACTGGCGTTTGTCCCCCGCCAGCCGGAAGGCGTCGCCGGCCTGGCCGACATCGACAATATCGGAGATCACGGGCTGGCCATCGATCAGGCGCTGGTTCAGGAAAGCCACCGCCACCGCAAACTCGGCATGGAAACGGAAGGTGCCGCGCAAGTCGATCTCCTTGCCAACCAGCGTGTTCAGCGGCATGGCGATGTTGCCGCCCAGGCCGATGGCGACAATCACGCCCCGGGGCGCAATCACATCGAGTCCGCCGATCAGGGCTTTCTCGCTGCCAGAGGCCTCGAACATCACGTCGAAGCAACCCTTGTTGGCGGCAAATGGTGCCAGGCCGTCGGGGTCTTGCGCCAGGTTGATGGCCTGGTCTGCGCCCATCTTGAGAGCGCAGGCCAGCGGCAGATCGGCAATGTCGGCCGCCACGATCTGCGCCGCACCGGCGCGCCGCAAACCGGCGATCAGCAATGCGCCGATCGAGCCGCAACCGGTGACCAACACCCGCTTGCCAAACACTGACCCGGCGCGCGCGATGGCGTGCAGGCCGACCGCCAGCGGCTCGGCCAGCGCGGCCTGCGACAACGGCAGGTCATCAGCCACCGGGTATGCCTGCGCGGCATCAATCACCAAGCTGTCGCGAAAAGCCCCCTGCACGTGGGGAAAACGCATGGCACTGCCGTAAAACCGCATGTCCATGCAATGGTTGTGCAGCCCTTGCTGGCAGTAGCGGCAGATGCCGCAAGGCCGCGAGGGCGAGATCGCGATGCGCTGGCCGACGTAAAAGCCGGTCACCTCGCTGCCCAACGCATCCACCACGCCGGACACCTCGTGGCCCAGCACCAGGGGCTCCCTGATGCGCACCGTGCCAAACCCGCCGTGCTGGAAATAATGCAGGTCCGACCCGCAGATGCCACCGAACGCAACGCGTACCCGCAGCTGTTGCGGCCCCATCGCCTCGGCAGCGACGGTATCAAGACGCAAATCCAGCGGGGCATGACAGACCAGTGCGCGCATGACTTTCTCCGGGTAAGAAATGGGTCCGACTCACTCCAGCCGCTGGCCGCTGGCATCGTCAAACACATGGACCTTGGCCTGCGCGATCTCCAGATGAACAATGTCGTCGGGTTGGACACTGATCCGGCCATGCATCACCACGATCACCTGCGTCTCGCCGACTTCGAGCAGGAGCTCGGTCTCGGCGCCGGTGGGCTCCACCACAATCACTTTGGCAGGGATGCCCTGGCCGGTAGCAGACACGTTCATATCAGTGGGCCGCACGCCATAAACCACAGTCTGGCCGTCGTGCGCCTGCGTCAGCGTGTCGACGGGCCAAGCATGGCCCTGGGACTCGACCCAGGCGCGCCCGTCGGCCTGGCGCAGCGTTCCCTTGAGGACGTTCATCGACGGTGAACCGATGAACTGCGCCACAAACAGGTTGTCCGGCCGGTCGAACAGCTCCAGCGGCGCTCCGATCTGCTCGATGATGCCGTCACGCATGACAACGATCCGGTCAGCCATCGTCATGGCCTCGATCTGGTCGTGCGTGACATACACCGTGGTGGTCTTCAGGCGCTGGTGCAGCGCCTTGATCTCGGCGCGCATGGCCACGCGGAGCTTGGCGTCCAGGTTGGACAGCGGCTCGTCAAACAGAAACACCTTGGGATCGCGCACGATCGCACGCCCCATGGCCACGCGCTGGCGCTGGCCGCCCGAGAGCTCGCGCGGGTAACGCTCGAGCAACGGCTCCATATTGAGGATGCGGGCGGCGTCGCCAACGCGCTGGTTGGTCAGCGCCGCATCGGCCTTACGCAGCTTGAGGCTGAAGGCCATGTTCTCGCGCACCGTCATGTGCGGATACAACGCATAGCTCTGGAACACCATGGCGATGTCGCGGTCCTTGGAGTCCAGCTCGTTGATGACCTTGTCGTCAATCGCGATCTCGCCGCCGCTGATTTCTTCCAGCCCGGCGAGCATGCGCAGCAGCGTGGACTTGCCGCAGCCCGAGGGCCCGACCAGCACCACAAACTCGCCGTCGGTGATGTCAAAGCTGATGCCGTGAATGATCTTCACCTTGCCGAAGGATTTTTCAATTTTGCGAAATGAGACAGAAGCCATGGTGTAAATTTTCCAGATCAGCTAGATCAGCTTTTCACGGCGCCGGCGGTCAGGCCAGCCACCATGTAGCGCTTGAAGGTGTAGTAAATAGCCGCGGGAGGCAGCGCGTAAATCAGGCCGGTGGTCATGAGCAGTTCCCACGGTGAATCATCGGCCGCGACAAAATTTCCAAGCGCAACGGCGAGGGTCACACTGCTGGCCTTGGACAGCAGCAGGAAGGCGTAGAGGTATTCGTTCCAGGCCAGCAACAGCGCATAGGTGCCCACCGCCACCAGCGATGGAACCATCAGCGGCAGGTACACCAGGCGGAACAACTGCAGGGCCGTGGCACCGTCCATCTTGGCGGCTTCATCCAGCTCCAGCGGCAGCTTGTCGGAGGCCTGCTTGAGCACCCAGATGCAATAGGGCGAGGCAATCGTGACCATCGCTAAAATCAGCGACCACTGACTGTTGAGCAGGCCGTAGTTGCTCATGGTCTTGTACATGGGAACAGCCAGGAAGGCGGCAGGAATAAAATAGGTAAACAGGGCCAAGTTCATCACCGTGCGGCCGCCCCTGACTTTCAGGCGGCTGATGGCAAAGGCTGCTGCGGTGGACACCGCCAGCGTCAGGGCCCCTACCGACAAGGCAATCACCAGCGAGTTGCCCAACTGAACCCAGAAGTAGTCGAGGTAGAAATGCTTCTGCTCGAACACCAGTCGGAAATTATTCAGTGTGGGCTCCTTGGGCCAGAGTCGACCCGAGGTTGCCTGGTCCCTGGGGGAAATCGAAAACAGGACCATGTGGTAGATCGGAATGATGGTCCACAGGAGCACCGGAATGCCGATCAGCAGCAGCTTGGCCTCGGTGCTCACCATCTTCCATGTGATGCGTTTCATTTAGATAACCTTTTCATCATGAAGTACACCAGCGGCAGCACCAGAGGCAGCGCCACCACGACGGATGCCAGCGCCAGGTCCACCTGGTCCAGGCGCAGGTAGCGGATACCTAGCGTCGCCAGCACATGCGTCATGTCAGCCGGGCCACCACCAGTGAGCAGGTACACGCTGTTGAAATCGCCCAGCGTCCAGATCATCGACAGGATGACGGACGTGAGATACAGCGAGCGAATAGACGGCAAGGTGATGAAGCGGAACTTCTGCCAGCTCGAAGCTCCGTCCACCGACGCCGCCTCGTACTGCTCGGCCGGAATCGCCATGCGGCCAGCCAGCAGGATCAGCGTCCAGAAGGGCAGCGATTTCCAGATGTGCGCCAGCATGGAAAACGCCAATGCCAGCGTGGGGTCGCCGAGCCAGTTCGGCCCGTCAAGGCCGGTCATCTTGAAGATCAGGGTATTGATCACGCCCCACTCCGGATTGAGCATGAAGCGCATGGAGAGAATGGTCGGGATCGACGGCACGGCCCAGGGCAGGATGAAAATCAGCGACAGCAGCTTGATCCACCAGCGCGTGTGCAAGAAGAAGCCCGACAGGAACAGGGCAACCACCATCTTCACGTTCACCGCCACAACGATGAAGATAACGGTGTTGATCAGGGTGCGAAAAAAAATCGGATCGGCGAAAAGCCTGACGTAACTTTGCGGATCGCGTGCAAGCCACAAGCCATAGCTCACCGGGTAAATGACGAAAACCAGGAAAACAAGAAGGTAGGGAATAACCAGGAATAAGCCCCACTTTTCCCACGAGGTCATGGCCGCACGGGCACCACGTACAGGGTGCCCAGGGGGGCTGATTTGATCGATGGTAATGGTGCTCATGACGTTGTATACGCGCTGCCTGCCCGGCACCCGGGGCGGCAGCGCGATTTTCCTCAGTAGACTTTTCTTTTAGTTCGCAACGGTCTTGATACGGGCAATCATTTCATCGACCGCCTTGTCAACCGGCATCTTTTCGTTGATAACCCGGTTCATAGCCTTGGCCCAGACGTTCTCGTTGTTGAGAACGGTGAACTTGTAGTTCTTGGTGAACTCGAAATTCACCGTACCGGCCATAAACTGGTTGTACACAGTCATGCGGTGCGGATCGGTCTTCCAGAACGGACTCTGCTGCGCTGTCTTCATCACCGGGAACCAGCGGCCCAGGGAGCCTTCGATGTAGGGCGTGAGATTTTCATCTTGCAGCAAAAAGGACACAAACTCCTTGGCACGCGCCTTGTTCTTGGCCTGGTTGAACACCACCCCGGTCTTGATCGCAGCCCGATACACCATCTTGCTGCCGTCAGGCTTGTTCGGGAAGGCTGCGGTGCGAATGCGCTCGGTGTAGTTCTTTTTGGCAACCTCGCGCTCCTCGGGCTTCAATGCTGCGTTGTTCATGTCGTCGAGCCACTTCGCGACGATGGAGATTGTCGCGTTGTGCGTCATCACCGTGGTCTTGTTGTGGAAGGCGACGTTGTTGTCCGGGTCTTTCCAGTTGTTGGAAGACGGCGGTGTGCAGCCTTTGGTGTAGGTCTGGGTGTAGTCGGTCATGGCGCTGATCAGGCCGGCGCGTACGGCGGGATCATCGACCAGCAGCTTGCCGGTATCGCTGACCAGCTTCACGTTATAGGCGTCCATGAAAGTCAGGAACGAATAGAACGAGTCAGTGGAGTCCACGCCCAGCGGCTGGCCGGTGCCGAAAGTGCGGTTGCCGCTTTTTTGGCGATGGGCCGGCTGCACCTTGTCGCACCAGAAGGCCCAATAATCCTTCCAGCCCGTGGGAATGTCCGATTCCTTGAACCCAGCCTCCGCCAGCATGTCGGCCCAATACTGAATATGGATGGTCTGCTGCCTGATCGGGAAAGCATGGTAGGCCCGCTTCTTGGTCACATCGTTGTACAGGAAGGTGGTATCGGCCGTGTTCGGCGAAAAGCCCGCACGGATCGGGTTAATCACGCTGCTGATGTCTTCGAGCTTGCCATCGAACGCCCATTTGCCGACGGCCTGAAAGTCAAAGGTGTTTCCAAAGGCGATGTCGGGTGGATCGCCCGCGGACAGCGCCGCAACAGACTTGGGAATCATGTCCTGGGTCGAGTACATAGACAGCTCAATCTTCACACCCTTGTGCTTTTCTTCATACTTCTTGATGACAGCGAACAGCGCATCATCTTCAGCTTTGTAGAAGCCCTTTTCCCACCAGACGGTGAGCTTTTCCTGCGCCGCAGCCTGCCCGGCTGCGAGCAGGCCCGCCGCGACCATCGCGGTGACGAGAATTGTCTTGAGTTTCATTTGATGTGTCTCCTGTGGAAGTAAATTTTTGAACCGGCGTAAAAATCAGACTTCAACCCTTCTGAAGTCATTGTTATCCTACAATGATTGACAGTTGTGATTCCTAGGGAAAACCCGAATGCTCAGCACCACTCCGGCACAGTATTCTTGACAGGCCTTGACAGGCAATGCAGCGGTCAAGACAATCATCTTCATACGGCTGAATTTCCTGTCCGTTCACGCAACCAGGTAAAGACCATGATCGGAGAACCCGTCGCACTTACCATCCGTCGCCGGATCGAGCGTCCGAGCGCGACATTGCTGAAGGTATTTCGCGGCGCGCCAAGCGGCTTTGTCACCGATGCGCATAACGGTCAGGGCTGCCTCGATTACCGTATCAAGCCGATAGACCCGAAGATGAAGATTTGCGGCCCGGCACTGACCTGCCTGTGCTCGCCGACCGACAATCTTGCAGCGATGGCGGTGCTCGATTTCGCGCGCAAGGGCGACATCATCGTGATCGCCGCCAAGAACGACCAGAGCGCCGCCGTGATCGGCGACCGCTGGGCCTTGTGGGCGAAAAAAATCGGGGTCGCCGGCGTGGTGTGTGATGGCTTGGTGCGCGACATCGCCGGCCTGCTGGCGGTCGGATTGCCGATCTTTGCGCGCGGTCTATCCCCTAACTCCGGTTTCAAGCACGGCCCTGGCGAGATCAACACGCGGGTCGCTTGCGGCGGAATCGCGCTCGACCCTGGCGACATCATCGTCGGTGATCGCGACGGAGTGGTGGTGGTGCCGCGCGGCGATGCAGCGCATGTCGCCAAGCGCCTCGCGCTGGTCGAGAAGAAGGAGGCCGAGATGGATGCCTTTCTGCGCAAAACAAAGACCATGCGTTTCTGGGACGAGGCCGAGACCCAGGGGCGCGGCGGCGTGCGTTATCTCGACTAAGCTGCAAACGATTTGCACCGCGCGACTGGCGCTGCGCAGCGGTGCAAATCGCACCACATGGAAAATGACATGAACTTCAAACACGCGCTCAACACCTACGACCTCGAGCGCCTGGCGCGCAAGCGCCTGCCGGCCGGGGTGTACGGCTTTATTGCAGGCGGCGCGCAGGACGACCGGACGCTTACCGACAACCGCGCCGCGCTAGATCGCATCCGCCTGATGCCGCGCGGCCTCGTCGACGTCTCGCAGCGCTCGCAGGAGGTCACGCTCTTCGGCCACCGCTTTGCCAGTCCTTTCGGCATCGCGCCCATGGGAATTTCCGGCATTGCGCATTTCGAGGCGGACATCGCGATGGCGCGCGCGGCGGCGCAAATGAACGTGCCGTTCGTCTTATCGAACATGGCGACCGTGCCGATGGAACAGGTGGCGCGTTCGTGCGACAGCGTCAAATGGCTGCAGGTCTACATGCCGGGTGATCGCGAACGCGCCGCCAGATTCGTCAGGCGCGCCTACGAAGCGGATTACCAGGCGCTGTTGGTCACCATCGACGTGCCCGTGGGTGCCAACCGCGAGAATAATTTGCGCAGCGACTTCACGCTACCGCTGCGCCTGACACCGAAACTCGTGCTCGATGGCTTGATGCATCCACGCTGGCTGGCGGGGGTCCTGGCACGCACCCTGATTTCCGGCGGCGTTCCGCGCCTGGAGAATTCTGCCATGCTCGAACGCCCCAGCATACTGGCTTCCGACGACCCGAATTTCCACTCCAGCGGCGACCGCATCGACTGGGGCTTCATGCGCTGGCTGCGCGAGCACTGGCGTCGCCCGCTGTTGATCAAAGGGGTGCTGCATCCGGCCGATGCGCTGGAGGCGATCGCCTGCGGCCTCGAGGGCATCGTCGTCTCGAACCACGGCGGCCGCCAGCTCGACGGTGCGGTCTCGCCGGTCGACGTGTTGGCGCAAATCAGCGCCGCCGCCGCCGGCAGACTGACAATCGGCGTCGACAGCGGATTTCGCCGCGGCGGTGACATTCTCAAGGCATTCGCGCTAGGTGCCAACTTCGTGCTGTGCGGGCGCGCGGTGCTGTTCGGCGCGGCGGCCGGCGGCGAAGCGGGCGTACTGCATGCCCTGAACATCCTCAAGACCGAGGTCGACCGAGACCTGGCCCTGATGGGTTGCACCGGCATGGCGTCGCTTTCGCCAGACCTTGTCTCTGTATTCAGCGCCCCATAGAAAAAGCCCGGGCGCCCGGGCTTCTTTTCAGACTGTGCTGCGAAAGACTAGAAACCAAAACCCTTGCTGCCATACTTTGATGGATTGAAGGTTCAGCCCCAGATTTTGTCACCAAATTAAGGCCAGAGTACCGGGCTGAGCAAGGGCTGGCCGGCAAAATGCGCATGCAGATTTTCCACCGCCAGACTGGCCATCGCTGCTCGCGTCTGTCGGGTCGCACTGGCGATGTGCGGCGTCAGCACCACGTTGTCCATGGCCCACAAGGCTTCGGGCACATGCGGCTCTTTTTCAAACACATCAAGACCTGCGCCGGCAATCAGGCCTTTTTGCAGTGCATCAATCAGGGCCGCTTCATCGACCACGGATCCGCGCGCGACGTTGATCAGGTAGCCTTTTGGGCCGAGCGCCTGGAGAACCTCGGCATTGATCAGGTGGCGTGTGCCTGCGCCGCCCGGCGTGATGACGATCAGAAAATCAACTTGCGCCGCCAAGGCCTGCGCCGTGGGGTAAAAACTGTAGGCCAGCCCCGACTTGGCGCTGCGTGCCGTGTAGGCGATCGACATGCCGAATGCTTCGGCCCGGGTGGCAATCGCTTGCCCGATGCGGCCCAGCCCGACGATGCCAAGGCGCGCGCCCGAAACCTTGCGCGTCAGCGGCATGGCACCCTCCCTGGCCCAGCGGCCGGTACGCACGTACTGGTCGGCTTGCGGGATGCGACGCGCCACAGACAGCATGAGACCAATGGCCAGATCGGCCACCTCGTCGTTGAGCACGCCAGGGGTATGGGTCACGGGCACACGGCGTTCCAGCGCGGCGGCGACGTCAACACCGTCGTAGCCCACGCCCATGATGGACACAATTTCAAGCGCAGGCAACTGGTCCATCAGCGAACGTGGTACCTTGGACTCGCCCCCCCCGACAATGCCACGGATTTCGGGCGCGACTTTCGCAAATGCCGCCGGGTCACTCTCAAGAAGGCGCTCGTGCACCACAAAAGCAGCATTCAGTGGTTCCATCAAAAACGGGGGCAGCTTGGAGACTGTAAGGATATGTGGACGGGACAAGGCAGTTCCTGAGGTTATGGTTTCTACTAATAGAGTGAATCCAATCATATGACGATAATACAATTACCACTTCAGGATTTACCCTATGACCAACAACAGCAAACCCAAAAAAAAACCCGAAGAACTCCGTAGCCAGCAATGGTTTGGGCGGCAAGACCGAGACGGCTTTGCCTACCGCAGCTGGGTCAAAGGCAAGGGCGTGCCACATGATCAATTTGATGGCCGCCCGGTGATTGGTATTTGCAACACCTTCAGCGAACTCACCCCCTGCAATTCGCATTTCCGCACGCTCGCCGAGCAAGTGAAGATCGGGGTTTATGAGGCCGGCGGTTTTCCGCTCGAGTTCCCGGTCATGTCCCTGGGTGAGACTCTCCTGCGCCCCACCGCCATGCTATACCGCAATTTGGCCAGCATGGATGTGGAAGAAAGCATTCGCGGCAACCCGATCGACGGCGTCGTGCTGCTGATGGGCTGCGACAAGACCACGCCGGCGCTGGTGATGGGCGCGTCCAGCGTCGACTTGCCCACCATTGGCGTGAGCGGTGGCCCGATGCTCAACGGCAAATGGCGCGGCAAGGAACTGGGCTCGGGCACGGGGGTCTGGAGCATGAGCGAGCAGGTCCGTGCCGGCACGCTCAAGCTGGAGGAATTTTTCGAGGCCGAGAGCTGCATGCACCGCAGCCACGGCCACTGCATGACCATGGGCACAGCCAGCACCATGGCCAGCATGGTCGAGGCACTGGGCCTGGGTCTGCCCGGCAACGCCGCTTACCCGGCCGTCGATGGACGGCGCAATGTGCTGGCCCGCATGGCCGGACGGCGCGTGGTGGACATGGTGCATGAAGACCAGAAGCTATCCAAAATTCTCACGCGCCAAGCGTTTGAAAATGCCATCAAGACACTGGCGGCGATTGGCGGCTCGACCAATGCCGTGATTCACCTGATTGCCATGGCCGGGCGCATTGGCATCAAGCTGACTCTGGAGGATTTCGACCGCCTCGCCAGCCAGTTGCCGTGCCTGGTCAACCTGCAACCCTCCGGCAAGTACCTGATGGAAGACTTCTGCTACGCCGGTGGCCTACCCGTGGTGATGAAGGAAATTGCCCAGCACCTGCACACCGATGCCGTCACCGCTAATGGCAAAACCCTGGGCGAAAACATTGCCGATGCAGAAAACTTCAACACCGACGTCATCAAGCCGCTGGCTGCGCCATTCAAGGACAAGGCCGGCATTGCTGTGCTGCGGGGCAATCTGGCGCCGCGTGGCGCCGTCATCAAACCCAGCGCCGCCACCCCGGAGCTGATGGTGCACAAGGGACGGGCTGTGGTATTCGAAAATATCGATGACTTTCACGCCCGCATCGATGACGAAAATCTCGATATTGACGAAACCTGCATCATGGTGCTCAAGAACTGCGGCCCTAAGGGCTACCCCGGCATGGCGGAGGTGAGTAACATGCCCTTGCCACCGAAAATTCTACGTAAAGGCATCACCGACATGGTGCGCATCTGCGACGGACGCATGAGCGGTACCGCCTACGGCACCGTCGTGCTGCACACCGCACCCGAAGCGTCCGCAGGCGGGCCGCTGGCGGTGGTGCAAAACGGTGACATCATCGAGCTCGACGTGCCCAATCGCAAACTCCACCTGCACGTAACCGACGAAGAACTAGCCCGCCGCTTGGCCGATTGGAAGGTGCCCGCGCCGCCCATGACATCGGGCTACTGGAAGCTCTACATTGACCATGTGGTGCAGGCCGATGAAGGGGCTGACTTAGACTTCCTAATGGGCAAGCGAGAAGCCTTTGTCCCACGAGACAACCACTAAACAGCGACAAAATGAAAATCCTGATTACCGATTATGATTTTCCTGATATTGACTTGGAGCAAGCGTTGTATCGCGCTGCCGGCATCGAGCTAGTTGCCGCACAGTGCCGCACCGAGGACGAAGTGATTGCCGCGTCGGTTGGCTGCCAGGGTCTGTTGGTGCAGTACGCGCCGGTCAATGCCAAAGTATTCGCGGCCCGCCCCGAGATCAGGATTGTCAGCCGCTACGGAGCCGGCTTTGACACCATCAATACCCTCGATGCCAAGGCGCATGGCGTGTGGGTTGCCAACTCGCCCGATTACGGCGTCGGCGAGGTTGCCACCCATGCGCTGGCGATGACGTTGTCGCTGCTGCGCCACATCGCGTTCTACGACCGCGACATCAAGGCCGGTCAGTGGCATTTCACATCGGCCGGCAAGGTGCAGCGCGTCGCCGACATGACGCTCGGCATTCTGGGGCTGGGGCGCATCGGCAAACGCATGGCGCATATCGCACGCAACAGTTTCAAGCGCGTGATCGCCTGCGATCCATACATCATCGACGGCGATTTCCCGGCCTACGTCGAACGCGTCAGCAAGGAAGAACTGTTTGCGCAGGCCGACGCAATATCGTTGCATGTGCCGCTCACCGATGAAACACGCGGCATGGTCAACGCGTCGCTGCTCAATCTGATGAAGCCCGCCAGCGTGCTGGTCAACACCGCGCGCGGTGCGGTGGTTAACATTGATGACTTGCTGGCCGTGCTCGATGCCGGCCGGCTCGACGGCGCGGCGCTGGACGTGCTACCGGTTGAACCGCCGGCGACCGACTCGCGCATCGTGCAGCATCCACGTGTCTTGCTGTCGCCGCATGCGGCGTTTTACTCGGTGCTCGCGGAAAAGGAGCTGCGACGCAAAGCGGCGCAAAACCTGATCGACTGGGCACGCAATGGCCGACCTTCCTATGTGGTGGTGCAGGGAGCCTGACCAGCACCCTTTAATTGAAACCAGCAGACAGACGCTTCATGAACAGCCGCGCCTTGATAGCCATCGATTGGGGCACCAGTTCGCTGCGCGCAGCCCGGCTGGCGCCCAGTGGCCAACCGCTGGAGCAGCGCGAGTTCGCGCGCGGCATTCTTAGCGTTGAGTCGGGCGGCTTTGCGGCGCTGTTTGATTCCCTGTTCGGCGACTGGATGCAAGACGCCGACGCCTTGTGCCTGATGTCCGGCATGGTCGGCAGCCAGCAGGGTTGGTTGCAAGCGCCCTACTGCGCCTGCCCGGCCGGTTTTGATGAACTGGCCGATCAACTGGCCTGGGTAGCGCCCGGTCGCATCGCCATCGTTCCCGGCCTGAGTGTGGAGCACAGCAGCGTGCCAGACGTCATGCGCGGCGAAGAAACCCAGGTGTTCGGCGCGCTGCAACTGCTGGGGCTCGCCGGCGCGCAACTGGTGCTGCCCGGTACGCACAGCAAATGGGTCAGCGTCAGTGGCCAGCGCATCACGAACTTTTCGACTTGGATGACCGGCGAGTTCTATGCGCTGCTGCGCCAGCACTCGATTCTGGCGCGCACGATGAGCGCGACCGATGATGCGTTCGACGGTGCGGCGTTCGATCAGGGCGTCACGCTGGCACTCGGCGGCAGCAGCCTGCTGCACAGCGCGTTCAGCACGCGCACGCTGGCACTGTTCGACCGGCTGCCGGCGGCCGCACAACCGAGCTATCTGTCAGGCCTGGTGATCGGCGAGGAACTGCGCTGCCAGCGTTTGCTCCCCGGCGCCGAGCTCGTCATCATCGGCTCTGATCTATTGACGCAGCGTTACCAGCGCGCGCTGGTCCAACTCGACATTCGTTCGCGCACAGTCGGCTCAGAGGCAAGCTGGGCCGGTTTGTCGGCGATAGCGCGAACACTAGCCCTAACCTGAAGAACTCAGCATGACAGCACAAGAAAAATTCGATATCGCGCTGCGCCAATTGCCGCTGGTTGCGATCCTGCGCGGCCTGGCTGCGAACGAGGCGCTGGCAGTCGGCACGGCACTCACCGGTTGCGGCTGGATGCTGATCGAAGTCCCACTCAACTCACCCGATCCGCTCGCCAGCATCGCCACACTGGCCAGCAGTTTTCCGCAGGCCTTGATCGGCGCCGGCACCGTGCTCACGCCGGACGATGTGCACCATGTGCACGCCGCCGGTGGCCAGTTGATCGTGTCGCCGAATTTCAATCCGGCAGTGGTGCGCGAAGCCGTGCGCCTGGGGCTGGTGTGTCTGCCCGGAGTGATGACTGCCAGCGAAGCCTTTGCCGCACTGGATGCAGGTGCCACGGGACTCAAGCTGTTTCCGGCCGAGATGATCAGCCCGGCGGTGGTACGGGCTCTACGCGCTGTACTGCCTGCAGCCACGCGGCTGCTGCCGGTGGGTGGCATCACGCCAGCCAATATGAGGAGCTACCTTGCTGGCGGCGCCAGTGGTTTTGGCATTGGGTCGGCCCTCTACAAGCCGGGCATGAATGCAACCCAGGTACAGACCAATGCCATGAATTTCATCGCTGCCTGCGCACCCGATCATCGGGACGATTGATCAGACGCCAGGCCGATTCATGACAAAGTGAGAAGTCCCTTGTAGCGACAGAACCGACTGCGGCCTATCGAATGAACTGATCGATGTAGTCAGCGCCGAGCCCGACTTCACGGTAGTGTTTGCGGCACATCTCGATTTTTGTGAATACATCTTCATAGCCACTCGGCTGACCCGCAGCATCGACGTACACCATAGCACCCGAGATGTTGAAGAAAGTGATCATCTCGTTGTCCGGGCCTGAGGCTTCATCGACCACCAATGTGTGAATCTCGCCCGGTGGTTCGTACACAAACGAACCCGCGCTGGCAACCCAGTCGTGCTCGAGGTAGCGCCACGAGCCCTTGATGACGTATCCAACGACTACCGAAGGGTGGATGTGGCGCGAGAGCACGCCCGACTTGCGCACGCGCAGCAGGTTGCACCAGCTGCCTGTGACGGTATTCAGCATCAGTGGCCGAAACCACACGTTCTCGGCCTGCAAAACCCAGACGCGCTCGTCGTCTGGAATGGCCTGCACGGCGATCTCGGGTTGGATGCCGGGAAGTTGGGTGATCATGAATGGGCTCCAAACAGTTGTGTGTATCAAGCGATAAGATAACCGCCATCGACAGGCAGTACGACGCCCGTGATGAACCGGGCTTGCGTGCCGCACAAGAACATGACCGGTCCCGCCACGTCTTCAGGTGTTCCCCAGCGGCCCAGGGGCGTTCTTGCGAGGATGGGTGCGGCACGAACAGGATCGTCCTGCAGGGCTTGTGTCAATGCTGTGGCGATCCAGCCCGGTGCCACCGCATTGACGCGGATGCCGTCGGCCGCATACGCGATGGCCAGCGACTTGGTCAACTGGGCCACGCCGCCCTTGCTGGCGCTGTAGCCGGGCACGAGGCCTCCACCGAAGAAGCTGAGCATGGAGGCGGTGTTGACGATGCAGCCGCCCGAGGCCTTCAGCAGCTCACGCGCCGCCGAGCAGGTGCGCATGGTGCCGTTCAGGTTGATGTCGAGCACCTGCGCGAACACCTTGGGGTCGTGTTCTTCGCCGCGCTTGATGACACCCGCACAGTTGACTAATATGTGCAGCGATTCGACCGCGGCGAAATGGGCCACGACGGCTTCATCGCTGCGCACATCGAGTTGCACGAAGTCGAGGTTTGGCAACGCAGTGCCTTGGCGGGCTGCCGCCACTTCCTGCGTAGTGGCACCGGTAGCGATGACGCTGGAGCCCGCCGCAGCGAAGGCCTCGGCGATCCCTCGGCCGATGCCGCTTGTTCCGCCCACCACCATCACGCCGCGTCCACTGAAAAACATAAGGCTGTCAACCATCGTCATCACTCCTTGCCCGTCATTTGGCAAGATAAGGTGCCGCACCTAGTGTAGTGATCTGGCCGGTCTTCACGTCGCGCTTCATGACACCGTTCAGGGTCAGGGCCATCATGTAGAGATTGCCCGTGCGGTTTGCGCGGCGGCGGGAAGGGCCACGCACAGGGCAAGGAAAAGGGGAGTGAGGATACGAAGGACGTGACGCATGGTTTGTCTCTTGAGTTTCGTTTTGTATATCGATTTAGTAAAATAATATACCAAGCCCGCGCGGATTCGTACCGGCAGGGCAGAAAATATAGCAAATATGGAGACCAAATTCGTGCTTTACCGCTACACCGACCTGATCGATTTCGCCCGCGCCCTGCTCGACGCTGCCGGCCTGGAAGCAGACAAAGCCCAGGCCGTGGCCAACATCCTGGTGCAGGGCGACCTGATGGGTCACACCACCCATGGCCTGGCCTTGCTGCCGGGCTACCTCGCCGAGTTGGAGTCCGGTGGCATGCGTAAACAGGGCGAGCCCACGCTGCTGGCCGACCACCCCGCTGCTCTCACTTGGGACGGCCTTAGGCTGCCGGGCCCGTGGCTGGTGCTCAAGGCCATGGAACTGGCGATGCAACGCGCGGCCACCCAGGGCACCTGCACGGTGGTGATCCGCCGCAGCCACCACATTGCCTGCCTAGCGGCCTATCTTCAGCGCGCCACCGACCAGGGCCTCGTGATGCTGCTGACCTGCTCTGACTCAAACTCAGCAAGCGTCGCGCCCTTCGGCGGGCTCGACGCCGTGTTCACGCCCAATCCGATTGCCGCGGGCATTCCCACGGGCGGCATCCCGGTACTAATGGATGTGTCAACCTCGGCCACCACCAATGGCCTGACCAACCGGCTGCACAAGGAGGGCCAGCGCCTGCCCGCCGCGTGGGTGATGGACGGCCACGGTGTGCCGAGCGACGATCCTGCGGTATTGTTCAATGAACCCAAGGGCACCATCTTGCCGCTGGGCGGCATAGACTCGGGCCACAAGGGCTACGGCCTCACCCTGCTGGTGGAAGCCCTCACAGGCGGCCTAGCGGGGCATGGGCGGGCAGATGCCAGAGAAGGCTGGGGTGCCACGGTGTTTTTGCAGATCATCGATCCGCGCGCTTTTGCAGGGCTGAACGCCTTCACCCGGCAGACTGGCCATGTCACGGACACCTGCCGCACATCGCGCCCAGCCCGTCCGGGCACGGTGGTCAGAACGCCGGGCGAAAAAGGCATTGCTCTGGCCAACCAGCAGGCGCGTACAGGTGTGGCGCTTTACCCGTCCATCTTGCCGGCGCTAACCCCTTGGGCCACCAAGCTGGCCGTACTGGAACCCGCCGCCATTGCCTGACCGGCTTCTGCCCGCCCAAGCTGGCGCTCAGGCAGCTGCGGCCACCCTCTGGCGTCGCAGCCAACGCAGCACCGGTGGCATCAGCCACACCAGCACCGTCACCAGTGCCAGTGTCGCGGCAATCGGCCGGCCTACAAAAGCCAGCAGATTGCCGTCGGACTTGATCATCGAGGTGATGAAGTTTTCTTCCAGCATGCCGCCCAGCACCACGCCCAGAATGGCCGGGGCAATCGGAAATTTGTTTTCTTCAAGCACATAAGCAAGCAGCCCCGCTACCAGCATCACACCAACGGCAAACAAGGAGTTATTGATGGCGAAGGTTCCGACAATGCAGAACATCAAGATAATGGGCATAAGCAGATTGCGCGGCACTTTAAGGATGCGCCGGGCCGCCTTGATGCACAAAATACCCATCGGAATCATGATGATGTTGGCCACGATAAAAAGTAAAAACACGGCATAAATGTTCTGCGGGTTGGTCGTGAAAAGCGAAGGTCCCGGATTCATGTTCTTCATGTAAAGAACGCCGATCACGATGGCCGTGATCGAGTCACCCGGAATGCCGAAGACCAGTGCCGGAATCCACCCACCCGCCACCGCACTGTTGTTGGCCGAGCCCGACTCCACAATGCCCTCAACGTGGCCGGTGCCAAATTTTTCGGGTTCTTTCGAGAACTTTTTACTCATCGCATAGGACATCCAGGCTGCGATGTCGGCACCCGCGCCCGGCAAGGCGCCCACCGCCGTGCCCAGCACACTGCCGCGCAGGATTTGCTTGGGGTATTTTTTTGCCAGCGCCCACTGACCGACCAGCACGTTGCCCACTTTTTCGACCACCATTTCAACCGGGGGGCTGGTGTCCACAACAAAACGGATGATCTCCGAGATCGCAAACATGCCGATCATCATGGAGATCATGCCAATGCCGCCCATCATCTCGATGTTGCCGAATGTGAAGCGCGGAAAGCCGGCCGGGTTACCCAGCCCGACGCAGGCCACAAGCAGCCCGAGGGACAGCGTGATAAGGCCCTTGAGCGGTCGGTCCGAGGTGATGAACACCGCACAGGTCAAGCCCAACAGCACCAGCCAGAAATACTCGAAGGAGCTGAACCGGGTGGCAAATTCCGCCAGCGCGGGCGCCGCCACAATCAGCACCAGCGTGCCGAACATTCCACCCACCGCAGAGAACACCAGACCTGCACCCAAGGCCATTTCGGCGTGGCCTTTTTTGGTCATCGCATAGGCTTCGTCGGTGTAGGCCGCCGACGCGGGTGTACCCGGAATACGCAGCAAACAGCCCGGAATGTCGCCCGAGAAAATCGCCATGGCCGAGGCCGTCACGATGGCCGCAATGGCCGGGATTGGCGCCATGAAAAAGGTCACGGGCACCAGCAGCGCAATCGCCATGGTAGCCGTCAGGCCCGGCACGGCGCCCACAAATAGCCCGTACAGCGAGGCGAATACCATCACCATCAGGGTGTAGGGCTCGAAAACCATGGCAAAAGCCTGTCCAACTGCGGTCCACATGGCGCGTCAACTCCCCAATTTGATCTGCAACTTTTCTGGCGACTACCAAGCGTAGTTTTGGAAAATGCCCCAAGGAAGAGGCACGCGCAGCAGCTTGTAAAAAGCGAAATGGATCACCAGCGTGGCGACCACGGCGACCAGCACAGATTTAGCCAGAGGCACCCTCAACACATAGAACAGCGCCGACAGAATGATGATCGAGCTCAGAAAAAACCCGAGCTTCTCGGACACCAGCATGTAAAACACAATGGCGCCGATCAGCTCGCAAAAAGCCAGCAGATGACGCGGCGAGCGCACCCAGTCCTGCAGCGTGAGCCAGGGCACTGATGCACGCTCGCGCCAGCCGCGTATCAGCAGCAGCAGCCCGCCCACACACAACCCCGCCGCAATCAGGCCGGGAAACAGTGCCGGCCCCACCTGTTGCCCCGGTATTTTGGGGAACTCCTGTACCACCACCAGCACCGTGATGCCAAGCACCAGCAGCAACAGTCCAAAAATGGCGTCGTTGAGTTTCATCCGGCGACTTACGGCTTACTTCGCGATGCCCACGGCTTTCATGGTGGCACCGAGTTCAGCGTTCGACTTGGCCATGAACTTCGCAAAGTCTTCCGGACCGGCATAAATCACACCGAAGCCCCGTTGGGTCATGAACTCGGTGTAGTCTTTGCTGGCTACGATTTTTTTGATGGCAGCACTGAGTTTGTCGCGCGCTTCGGTGGGGATGCCCTTCGGCGCCACAAGGCCACGCCATGCGGCCATGGTCCAGTCGCTGCCAATCGCTGATTTGAGGGTGGGCACATTGGGATAAAGCGCAGAAGGCTTGTCGCTCATGATGGCCAGACTTTTGACCTTGCCCGCATCAATCAGAGAGCGCGACTCAGGCAGCGACACGGGTGCGACTTCCACACCACCGGCAATCATGTCCTGCAAACCCGGTGCCGCGCCATTGCTGGGCACCCAAGGCAAGGCTGAAGGATCGATTTTCTGGTCGCGCAGCAGGCCGGCAATGGCAAGGTGCCAAATGCCGCCCTGCCCGGTGCCCGAGGCCTTGAATTTGCCCGGGTTTGCCTTAATCGCGGCCAAGAGATCATTGACAGTTTTGTAGGGTGCATCGGCCCGCACCTGCACACCCGCCGGATCGGCATTGACCAGCCCCAGCGGGGTGTAGGAAGTCCCCGTGAGCTGGGTCAGTCCTTGCCAGTGCATCATCCCAATCTCGACCGTGGCCATGCCAATGGTGTAGCCGTCAGGTGCTGCCGAGGCAATGGCCGAGTGCCCTACCACGCCGCTGCCGCCGGTGCGGTTGACCACCGTGACCGGCTGGCCGATGTCTTTTTCAAGCAGGCTGGCGATAATGCGTGCCGTGGCGTCGGTGCCGCCCCCGGCACCCCAGGGCACGATCAGGGTCACCGGTCGGTTGGGGTAGTTCTGGGCAGCCACCGGCAGGGCTGCGGCCACCAGACTCAAGCCGGCAATAACACCAGCGGCGCGTGTGACGAATGAACGGCGTGAAGAGGCAAGCATGGATATCTCCTTGGAATGGAATGGAATGGAATGAAATGGCAAATCTCAAATTTGCCCGGGGCATTTTTTTGAGAGGGACTGTCCGCAAGGTGTTTGCCTTTCGAGACAGCGCTAGCGTCACTATAAATAAGTTGAGCGGCCATGGGCACTAGGGTGAACCCTGCCTATCCGTTTGATTACCAAAGAAGATGAATGCCGCGCAAGCTCCTAGTCCACAGGCGCGGGTGCCTCACGCGCGCCGCGGCTCGTGAACTGGGCCAGCGCCACACCCACAAGTGTCAGCGCCGCTCCTGCCAGCTTGATGCCGGTGTACTGTTCGCCAGAAAATAGCCAGGCCACCAGGCCTGCGACCGGCGGCATCAGGTACATCAGCGGCGCCGTGCGAGCCACACCGCGCACCGAATTGACCCAGCCCCAGACCAACCAGCCCAGAAAGGCCGACACCGTGACCGACCAGACCAAACTTGCCCACACCGCCAGCGACGCACTGCCCCAGGGCGCGGACAGTCCGGCCGGCAGCGAGAACAACACCACTGGCACACTGCCCAGCAAGGTGGCGTAGGCCATGGTCACGACGCCGCCGTGACGTTCAATCAGCGGTTTGGCGGCCACCGTGTAGTACGAGAAGAGGCTAGCTGCGACCAACAAGAACAGGTCCCCGCCAGTGGCGCGCCAGTGGCCGCCTAGCAGTTTGTCGGACAGGAAAATCAGCACCCCGGCAAAGGCCACCGCCACGCCAACGATCTGTGCCGTATGCAGTTTTTCCAGCCCCATGAAGCGCAGGATCAGCAGCGTGAAAATCGGGCCGCAAGCCAGGATCAGCGAGCTGGAAAACGCGGTGGACCAGTGAATGCCATAGGTCACCATACTCACGTGCAAAAAGTGGCCAACCAGGCCGAGACGCGCCAATTGCCAGAAATCGCTGCCCGTGGTGCGAGGAAAGCGCGTGCCATAGCAGTAGAGCAGCAGCAGCAGAGCGCACAGCGGCATGATCAGGTAACGGGCGAACAGAAAGCCGCCCGGGCCAACGACATTGAAGACAAGTTTTTGCAGGGAAAAATTGATGCCCCAGATCACCACCAGCCCCAGGGCGGCCGCCAGAGCCATCGAGGCACGGCGAAGTTTTTTCTGTTCAGGAGTCATTTCGGCTCTGTCGCGTAGGCTCTAGGCTCAACGCATCAAGCCACAGACTTAAGCGCAACCCGGGTGGCCGCGGTTGATGCCGCAACGTCTTTAAACCGCAGCCGGATAGACAGCTCAATCCCCGACGCATCCAGCCCCAGCATCGCCAGCAGTTGGGCGTGGTCACCGTGTTCGATGAATTCATCCTTCAGGCCCAGGTGCAACACCGGTTTACTGACTCCAGCGGCTTGCAGCGCTTCACTGACTGCGCTGCCTGCACCGCCCATAATGGCACCCTCTTCTAGCGTGACGAGCGCGTCATGCGTAGCTGCCATCCGAAGCAGAAGATCAATGTCCAGCGGCTTGGCCCAGCGCATGTTGACCACTGTGCAGCCGAGTTTTTCACCCGCCTGCAAGGCCGGGTACAGCAGCGTGCCGAAGGCCAGTATGGCGATACTTGCACTTGGTGGGCCGCTGCGCTCTAGCCCCTTTAAACGTATTTCGCCTTTGCCGTAAGGCAGCTCATCCAGATTGGCTTCAGGGGCAATACCTGCCCCAGCACCGCGCGGGTAACGCACGGCCACCGGATGGTTTTGTGCAAATGCCGAGCTCAGGAGCTTGCGGCACTCACGCTCGTCTGCCGGGCAGGCAATGCCCATGTTGGGGATGCAGCGCAGGTAAGGAATGTCATAAGCACCCGCATGGGTTGCGCCATCAGCCCCGACCAGGCCAGCGCGGTCCAGCGCAAACACCACCGGCAGATTTTGCAGCGCCACATCGTGAATCAGCTGGTCGTAACCGCGCTGCAAAAAGGTCGAGTAAATCGCCACCACGGGCTTGAGGCCTTCGCAGGCCATGCCTGCTGCAAACGTGACTGCGTGCTGCTCGGCAATGCCAACATCGTGGTAACGCTCTGGAAAGCGCTGATGGAACTCAGCCATGCCCGAACCCTCACGCATGGCTGGCGTGATACCAACCAAGCGCTTATCTGCCGCCGCCATGTCGCACAGCCAAGTGCCGAAGACTTGCGTGAAGGTTTGCTTGGCGGGTGCTGTGGCTTTTTGCAGGCCCATGGCCGGGTCAAACTTGCCGGGGCCGTGGTAGGCAATCGGGTCGGCTTCGGCGAGCTTGTAGCCCTGGCCTTTTTTGGTCACCACATGCAAAAACTGCGGGCGGTCGCCCTTGGCCATGAGCTGCTTGATGTTCTCTAACGTGGGGATCAGTGACTCCAGATCATGCCCGTCAATCGGGCCTATGTAGTTGAAGCCAAAATTTTCAAACAGCGTTGCCGGCACGACCATGCCCTTGGCGTGCGTCTCAAGCCGCTTGGCCAGCTCAAGCAGGGGCGGTGCAATACTGAGCACCTGCTTGCCGACGTTTTTGGCCGATGCATAAAACCGCCCGCTCATCAGTTGCGCCAGGTAGCGGTTCAGCGCGCCGACTGGCGGGCTGATGCTCATGTCGTTGTCGTTCAGCACCACCAGCATCTTGCAGTTGTCGTGTACGCCAGCGTTGTTGAGCGCTTCAAACGCCATGCCTGCGCTCATGGCACCATCGCCAATAATGGCGACCGAATAACGCTCTTCACCTTTTTGTTTGGAGGCCAGCGCCATGCCGAGGGCGGCAGAAATCGAGGTCGATGCATGCGCGGTGCCAAAGGTGTCGTAAGGGCTTTCGTCACGGCGCGGGAAACCCGACAAACCGCCAAACTGGCGCAGGCTGTCCATGCGCTCACGCCGACCCGTGAGGATTTTGTGCGGATAGGTTTGATGGCCCACGTCCCACACCAGGCGGTCATCAGGTGTGTTGAAAACATAGTGCAGTGCCACCGTCAGCTCGACCGTACCGAGGTTAGAGCTTAAATGTCCGCCGGTTCTTGAAACGCTCTCGAGCAGGTAGACGCGCAATTCGTCTGCCACAGACTTCAGCTGTGTACGCGGCAGCCTGCGCAGGTCTGCGGGGCTGTTGATGGATGCTAGCAATGAAGTCATCGTGTGATTGGTTCCTAATGGCGGCGGGGTAGCTTAGGGTGCAGCTAATTATGACGGTTGACCAGCATGTCTGCCAGTGCGCGCAGGGCATCGGTGTTGTGAGGGCTATTGCCGTTAACTTTGTCGTCCATTTTGTCAAGGCTTGCCAGAGCTTTCGCCAGCAACTGCTGGGCGTAGTCTTTTGAAGCATCCAGCCCCAGCAGCGATACAAAGGTGGGCTTGTTTTGATCGGCATCCTTGCCGGCGGTTTTACCCAGCGTAGCGGAGTCGGCGGTGACATCGAGAATATCGTCCACCACCTGAAACGCTAGGCCCACTGAGGCACCGTAGTCCCGCAGCGCCTCGCATACCGGCAAGCTGGCCTGACCGCAACCGGCCCCTATCAACACGCTGGCCTGTAGCAGCGCGCCAGTTTTGAGACGGTGCATTTCGTGCAACTGCACAGAAGTCAGAGGCAGGCCCACGCTGGCCAAGTCTATCGCCTGCCCGCCCGCCATGCCCTGAAAGCCCGCCGCCTTGGCCAACATGCGGCACAGACGTGCCTGCGTCGCCGCATCGACAGAGTCGTCGTCGGGTGTCAACAATTCAAACGCCAGGGCTTGTAACGCATCACCTGCCAGCAGCGCCTGCGCCTCGCCAAACTTGATGTGTACCGTGGGCTTGCCCCGGCGCAGTATGTCGTTGTCCATGCAGGGCATGTCGTCGTGAACCAGCGAATAGGCGTGTATGAGTTCAACCGCGCAGGCCGAACGCAATGCAGCCTGCGGATTGCCGTTGACGGCTTCACAGGCAGCCATCACCAGCAAGGGGCGCAGACGCTTGCCGCCATCGAGCACGGCGTAGCGCATGGCGTCGCCCAGACCGGCGGGCGCGGGCACGTCGTTCGGGCCGGCAACCCATCGCGTCAGGGCCTGCTCGATCTGGCCGAGCTGCTCTGCACTCCATTGGTCTAGCGCAAACGGGGCCGCAGACACACTCACGCCCACGGCTTTAGCTCTGTGCCTTCCAGCACCTTGACCTGGGTTTCCACGGCTTCGAGTTTTTTCTTACAAAAGCCCAGTAGCTGTGCGCCGCGCTGGTAGCCGGTGAGCAACTGGTCTAAGGGCAATTGGCCTGATTCGAGGCTGGCTACCAAGGCTTCTAACTCTTGTAGTGCGATCTCGTAAGTGGCAGGTAGCGTAGGTGGCGTGGGTGTTGTTGATGCTGAGGATTTAGCCATGGTATTTTCGGTGAGCACTGATTTTAGGCCCTCTTGAGTCACTCAAACCCCACTCTACCCCGCAGGTAGAATTGAGAACTGTTCTCGATAAGCCACAAGCCTAGTACAAAGCATGTCTGATTTAAGCCTTAGGCTGCTGCAAGCGACCAGCCAGCTCCCCATTTCCAGCTACTTTGATGCCGGGATCTACGAGCGGGAGCAGCAAAAGCTGTTCGCCCGTGGGCCGCGTTATCTAGGCCACGAGCTGGCCGTGCCGCAACTCGGTGATTTTTATGCGCTGCCGCATGAGGGTGAAGGCCGGGCGCTGGTGCGCAACGCCTCGGGCATAGAGCTGATTTCAAATGTTTGCCGGCACCGCCAGGCCACCATGCTTGCTGGCCGGGGCTCGCTTGGCAGCAGGGCCGACAGCAACATCGTCTGCCCGCTGCACCACTGGACCTACAACACATCAGGCGAACTGATAGGCGCGCCGCACTTCGAGATTGACCCCTGCCTGAATTTAAACCGCTATAAAACCACAACCTGGAACGGCTTGGTATTTGAAGACAACGGGCGTGACGTAGCCGCTGAGATGGCATCGCTGGCCACCATGGCAGACCTCGATTTTTCAGGCTACCAGTTAGATAAGATCCACCTGCACGAGTGCAACTACAACTGGAAGACTTTCATTGAGGTGTACCTTGAGGACTACCACGTCGGCCCGGTCCACCCCGGCCTGGGCGGTTTTGTCACCACGCACGACTTGCAGTGGGAGCTGAACAAGCACTACTCGGTGCAGACCGTCGGCGTGTCTGACAAGCTGGGCAAGCCTGGCACCGACACCTATAAGAAGTGGCACGACGTGGTGCTGCAATACCGCAAGGGCGTGCCGCCCAAGTATGGTGCGATCTGGCTTAGCTACTATCCGCATGTGATGCTCGAGTGGTACCCGCATGTGCTGGTGGTCAGCAGTCTGCACCCGCGCGGGCCGGACAAGACCCTCAACGTGGTCGAGTTTTTTTACCCCGAAGAAATCTGCGCCTTCGAGCGCGACTTCATCGAAGCACAGCAGGCCGCCTATATGGAAACCTGCGTCGAGGACGACGACATCGCGCTGCGCATGGATGCCGGCCGCAAGGCGCTGATGCTGCGCGGCGACAACGAGTTTGGCCCTTACCAAAGCCCGATGGAAGACGGTATGCAGCACTTTCACGAGTGGTACCGCCGCGAAATGGGTGCCAGCAAAACCACACAGATGATCTAAAATTCCATGAATTACTCGACACTGATTTCAGTACCGCAATTGCAGGCCTTGATCGCATCAAGCCAGCCGCTGCGCATCTTTGACTGCACGTTTGAGTTGATGCAGCCGCACACTGGTGAAAAGCAATACCTTGAGTCACACATCTCGGGCGCGGTCTACGCCAACCTCGACACGGCACTGAGCGCCAAACATGGCAAACCCGGCGCTGTTGGTGTTATCACCGCCCTAGGCGCTGATGCGCCTGCATCGGGTGGCCGTCACCCATTGCCGAATCGCGAAAAATTTGCCACTTGGCTGTCAAACGTGGGTTTTGCCAACAACATGCAGGCCGTGGTGTATGACCGCAATGGTGCCAACTACTGCGGTCGCCTGTGGTGGATGCTCAAGTGGGCTGGCATTGACAACGTGGCTGTGCTGGACGGCGGCTTGCAGGCTTGGGTGGCTGAAGGCGGCGCTGTGACAAGTGGCGAAGATCCAGCGCACTTTCAAACCAATTTTGAACTTGGCCCTGAGCGGGCCGCGTTGGTGGGGGTCGATACGGTTCTGGGCAATCTGGGCCGTCCCGTGCAGACGCTGATAGACGCGCGCGGCACGCCACGCTTCAAGGGTGAAGTCGAGCCGCTAGACCCGGTGGCGGGGCATATCCCCGGTGCACTGAACCGCCCCTTCACTCAAAACATAGGCGCTGATGGCAAGTTCAAACCTGCAGCAACGCTCAAAGCCGAATTTGAAGCTTTGCTCGACGGGCGTGACCCTGCAACGGTGGTGCATCACTGCGGCAGCGGTGTCAGCGCAGTGCCCAACATGATTGCCATGCAAATCGCCGGGCTGGGTAGCAGTGGCCTTTATGCTGGCAGCTGGAGCGACTGGTGCAGTGACACCAGCCGCCCGGTGGCGCAGGGCTGATCGGTCGGCCCCGCGACTAAAAATTAGTGCTGGTGCGCCAATATACTGACGACCGTGACCAGTGCTATACCAATCAGCAGCCAGGCGATTTGCGCTGCAGTTTGCGCCGAGCTTACGCGCTTTTGCAACTGTGGAATCAGGTCTGCCAGCGCCACATAGATAAAGCTGCTGGATGCCACGATCAGAAAAAACGGCAGGTAGTCCAGCAACTGATCGACCAGCGCATAACCGATCATGCCGCCTAGCGCTGTCACGGCACCGGCCATGGACACCTTGATAAGTGCGGCACGGCGGCTATCGGACGTTTGGCGCAGGACCACCAGGTCCCCCATATGGTGCGGCACTTCATGCACCAGCACCGCCAGCGATGCGACCACGCCCAGGCGCAGGTCGGCCATGAAGGCCGAGGCAATCAATATGCCGTCGCCAAAGGCATGCACGCTGTCACCGGCCAGCACGGCCCAGCCACCGGATTGGGTACTGCTGTGGTCGTGCCCGTGGTGGGCGTGAGCAGGGTCATGGTCGCTACCATGTTCATGCCCATGGTGCCAAAGCTCGGCCTTGTCTAACAGAAAAAAGAACACCAGCCCGGCCAGCAGCGTGGCAAACAGCGCCTGCGGGCCGACCTGGCTTTCAAAGGCTTCGGGCAGCAGGTGCATAAAGGCAGTGGCCAGCAGCGCGCCTGCTGCCAGACTGAGCATGTGCTGGGTGTAGCGCGCCAGCACACCAAAGCTGAGCAGCGCCGCCAGCCACACGCTGCCAATGCCGGCGGTCAGGGTGCCAATCAAAATTGCTATTAAAGTCATAGCTTGTAATGCCCGTATCTAAAGGGCTATAGCCCGAAAAAAGTGTCAAAAATCCGTCAAAAATGGCCGCAGACTCTTTTGAGTTTATCAAGCAACCCCATTCGCCTTGAACCACGCCAAAGCGCGTTTCCAGCCATCTTCTGCAGCCTCCTTGCGAAAGCTGGGGCGATAGTCGGCGTGAAAAGCGTGCGGGGCATCAGGGTACACCACAAACTGCGAGGCCTTTGCCGCGGCGCTGCCGACGGCAAGCGCTACTTTCATCTTATCCACCGTGTCAAGCGGAATACCGCCGTCCTGCCCGCCGTACAGGCCGAGCACAGGGCCGTGGAGGATGGGCGCAATATCGACCGGGTGTTTGGGCGTGAGGGGCGTGCTGGCACCGACCAGACGGCCGTACCAGGCCACACCGGCTTTGACGTTGGGGCTGTGCGCGGCATACAGCCAGGTGATGCGGCCACCCCAGCAAAAGCCCGTGACGCCCACTTTGGCGGTGTTTCCGCCGTTGGCGCCAGCCCACTTCACCGCACCGTCCAGGTCAGCCATAACTTGCGCGTCCGGCACTTTGGAGACAACTTCAGCCATCAGTTTGGCCATCTCGCCGTACTCACTGGGGTCGCCCTGGCGCGCAAACAGCTCGGGCGCAATCGCCAGATAACCGGCCCTCGCCAAACGACGGGTGGTGTCGGCAATGTACTCATGCACGCCAAAAATTTCCTGCATCACCAAGATCACAGGCAGGTTCTTTTTACCTGCGGGTGCAGCGTAAAAAGCTGGGACTTTAAAGCCATTGACTTCAAAACTGACCTCACCAGTTTTGAGGCCTTCAGATGAGGTTTTAATCGCCGTCTGCGCCATGATGGGCATGGCGGTCGCTGCATAACCCACGCCGAGAGCGGCTTTCAGCGCGGTGCGGCGGGTCGCGCCGTTTTCGGTGCTTTGGC